>Ga0315275_10000049_pt1 | contig 89870 bp, 61 predicted proteins | sample YL17G03_0_MG_FD_205557 | JGI IMG/M metagenome (GOLD analysis project Ga0315275, IMG submission 205557) | Sediment microbial communities from Yellowstone Lake, YNP, Wyoming, USA - YL17G03_0 | ecosystem: Environmental > Aquatic > Freshwater > Lake > Sediment | place: USA: Wyoming | collected... | reverse complement strand
ATCGGTAACGTCAATGCCGGTGCCGGCCGCACAGCGAAGGCCCTGGCCAGCCTGACCGACTCACTGAGCCGAATCACTGGAATGGCGAAGGGTGGAATGTTCGACGACTGGGCCAAGAACCAGGAGTTCATCGCCGACTACTTCCGGGCCAAGTCCGGGGCCGTCTCCGGAACGAACCAGGAGGAGATCGGTGGTTTCGGGCGGATCGTCGCGGACGTCGGTGGGTCCCTGCTGTGGGACATCCCCCAGATCATGGCCATGAACCCGTACGGCCTGGCCATTCACGGTGCGGCCTACGGTCTCGCCGAGGGCGGAGTTGTGGGCATGATTAAGGGCGGCGTCACGGGCGCCCTGACCCACGGTATTTTCTCGGGTATCGCGGCGCTTCCCACCGTGGCCCGCATGCCGGTCGCGGCTGGCGTTGGCGGGTTGATGTCCGCCGTCGAGGGTGGTAGTCCGAAGGATGTTCTTACCGGCGCGGCCACGTGGGCAATACTTACCGGGAAGGGCGGTCCCAAGACGTCCCTCAAGGAGTTTAAGAGCAGGTACAGCCTCCCCGAATCGGTCAAGGCTGGGGTCGAGGGATACAAGACTAGCCGGATGGTCCAGCGGATCGAGACGTCCGGGATAACTCGCCAGGAGTTTCTTGGCAAGTATGACCAGATGAAGCACCTCATCTCTGAGGACGTGGCCAGGGACATCATCCTCGAGTGGAGCCCCAACGCCACGGCCGCGGACATCGCCAAGGCCGGAGGGGCGAAGGAGCTCCTGGACAATGCCGTAGCCGCGGCCAAGCAGGTCATCGAGAAGAGCGAGAAGTTCAACACCGCCGTCGGGAACATCGTCGCCAAGATGAGCGACGAACAGCTTGTCAGCACCAGGGCAGAGATGCAGGCCCCCAGGCCCGTGGACGACGTTGATAACCCGGGTCAGCGCAGGATCTGGTCCGATACCATCGACGCCGAGATCGCAAGGAGAGTTCCGAAGCCCTTCGATCCCAGCGAGTACGCCGTAAAACAGCCCGACCAGAAGCCGCCGACCGGAGAGATGGGTCCCGTCACGCAGGAGTTGGCTGGCAGAGAGGCCGAGCGCCTGTCGAAGCTGGCGGAGGCCAACAGGCTGGCCGATGAAGAGGGCGGGACCCCGTTCGTCTTCAATAACGGGTCCGTCCTGAAGCTGGACTCGCAGGGCCGTCCCGTTCAAGGCGGGGTCGCCCCCATGGGAGAAGAGTTTTTTGATCTTACCAAGAGGTCTTCTCTTCCCTCCGAAGATCTGGTCGTCAATCCTCCCGGATCCGTTGTCTATGCCACCAGCAAGAACAGCGCTGGCCAGATAATCGAGAGACCTATGAGCGGCAAGGATAGGGTAGAGAGGCTCATGGCCATGGTTCCGCACTTGAGACCGCAGGCAAATTCAAAGGGATACGTGCGGGTCCAGGCTCCTGACCATCCGTTCGCCTCCACCGATGGAACCGTGTCCCTGCATCGCCTGGTGTGGGAGCAGTACAACAACAAGCGGGTGGCTCCATGGGAGGAGGTCCACCACAAGAACGAGGTCACCTCGGACAACCGACCGGAGAACCTCGAGCTCAAGACTACCAAGAAGGCGCACCAGGACACTCACGCCGGTAGGGTCACGTCCGAGGCTGACGCTACGTTCCCGCTCGATTTCGACAGGAGTCTGAATCCGAGGCCCATGACTGCCGAAGAGAAGAAGAGCCAGGAAGACTTCCTGAACGGAGTCACCGCAGTCTCTGGGCTTGGGTATAGATACTCTGACGTCGTTCCTCCGGAGCAAGGTACTCCCGGAAGGCCGGCCCCAAAACCAGGGCTCGAGAAGGGCGGGTCCATTGAGCCTACCGCTCCGCTGGCATACCAAGGCCCTCCCCCAGAACGCCTGGTCAAGTCTGTCCTCAAGAGGGGGCTTCGGTTCTCCGAGCGTGCCAGAAAGTCCACCATCGACAATGACGGAAGCACGTTCAACCCCATAATGGGGGACATGGGGATGAAAGAATACTACGTCTCTGGAATTGTTCCAGAGGTCCGTGTGAAGTATCCGGGGAACGACGTTCCGGTTCAGATCATGGATAAGTTCTGGAAGGACAACGCGGAGATCATAGCCTCTGATCCCACGCACCTCGGCGTTGGGACCTGGTTCAACAAGAAGGACGGAAATACGCATATCGACGTTGTCGCCACCATCCATGCGAACGAAAACGGGAAGGCCGCGGTGGATTATATAGGACGGAAGTACAAGCAGATTGAGGTCACGAACCTCAAGGATTTCAGTGGGTGGAACACCGGTGGTGACGGCGAGTCGATCGACCCCAACTGGCTTCCTCCGGCAGAGAGAATGTTCGACCCCGAGCTCCGTCGGATCATGATGGGAGAGAAGCCGGCCACTGAGCCAGGCGCCGGAGAACCTCCCGCAGGCGCGGCTCCGCCGGCAGAGGTCCCGCCATCGGAGACTCCCCCCTCTGGCGTCCTCCCCCCGGACGTTCCGCCATCTCCCGCCGCGCCCAAGGCGTCCGCCGAGCCGGCGCCGTCCGGAGACCCCGTCGTCCAGCTCCTCGATGCGCTCCAGTCCCCCGGCCTGACGATCAGGACCACGGAGCAGGGGTCCTCGTTCCGCGAGAGATCCGAGGCCTGGCTCACCCACTGGCTCGATCGCTTCTACCCGGTCCACAAGTATTCGAAGGTGGCGGGGAAGCTCCTCCAGGGCATGAACCCGTCTCTCATGATCCGGGCCGGCTGGCTCTCCGGAGTCACCGGGAAGGCTGAAGGCCTCATTTTCAAGGGCGGGTTCAAGACCGACATCTACGGCAATAACGTGCCGACCGGGGAGAAGCCCCTGAAGGCCATCTTCGCTCCCCACGGAAATGACATGGTCGGGTTCGACAAGTACCTCGTCAGCCGGGCGGCCATCGAGGAAGATGGCCTGAACAGGTTCAGGAAACCGGAGGACTGGGTCAACACCGGTGTGGATCTCGACGAGGCCCAGGCGTACGTCAAGGCCAACGCGGCCAGGTACGACGCTTCGGCCAAGGAGTTCACAAAATACTTCCACTCTCGGCTGTCGGAACTGGCAGACTCCGGGCTCATCGACCCGCAGTTCGCGGCGGACCTTCGGGCCAAGCGCCCGAACTACGCACCGCTTCGGCGCGACCTCGAGTTGCTCGGCGACGCTCTCGAGTCGGGCGGGGCCAAGGGCATCAAGGCCACCCTGGACAAGGTGACGAGCCCCCTGCGCGAGAGGCTCGGATCGGACAAGCCCATCCTTCCTCCGTCCCAGTCGGCCATCATCATGACCTACGAGATCACGAACGCCGTCCTTAGACAGCAGGTGGCCAAGGCCACGGTAGATCTCCGGAAGCAGTTTGGGATGGAGGATCTCATCACCCAGATCCACCCCGGCCCGAAGGGCGAGATCCCTACCGGCAAGGACATCGTCATGGTGCGGAACCAGGGCAAGCCCGAATACTTCAAGGTCCCCCAGGACCTGTCCGACTCGATGAAGATGATCCACGAGGTCGGGCTTGGTAAGTGGGTCAAGAAGCTGTCCATCCCGTCCCGGTGGCTCAGGACTGGCGCTACGGCGGCTCCCGGGTTCGCTGTTCGCAACCCGATCCGGGACTGGCAGACCGCCTTCATCAATTCGAAGGCCGGCTTCAACCCGATCACGGACTTCACCAAGGGCCTGATCCACCTCATCGCTAAGGATGACGTGTACTGGAAGTGGAAAGAGTCCGGGGCCGAGTGGTCCATGCTGGTCACCCTGGACAAAGAGATGGCTACGGAGGCCATCCGTGAGATGAAGGCTGAGACAGGAACGGGTCTCGAGGCCTTCAAGGCCAAGTGGCTGAAGAGCCCCCTGGCGTACCTCGAGAAGCTGTCCGAGCTCGGGGAAAAGCCGACGCGGATCGGAGTGTATGAACGATCCCTGAAGCCAAAGTATGGCATGTCCGACATGGAGGCCGCGGCAGAGTCCCGCAGTGCCTCCACCGACTTCGCTACCCGGGGGGAATATACAAAGGCCATCTCCGCCCTGTACACGTTCCTCAATGCCAGGGCCCAGACGACGTACAAAATGGCCCAGACAGCGAAGGAGCACCCGGGCCAGTTCATGATCCGCGGTATCGCCTCCGCGGCTATTCCCACAATCCTGCTCTACGCCCTGAATCGGGACGACCCCGAATACTGGAAGCGCGACGCCCAGGAGCGCCGGACGTACTGGTTCCTGCCCATGAGCACTGGGGGAAGACAGTGGAAAATACCCAAGGGGGAGATTGGGATAATCTTTGGGAACGCTGTGGAGCTCGCCCTCGAGGCCATGGACTCTGCGCCCGAAGGAAAGATGAAGGTTACAGACTTCCTCAATAGTGTGTTCCAGACTCTCAGCCCGATAGGAAACGTGGGCGAGGCCATGCCCACCTTCGCCCGCCCCATCGCGGAGTGGGTTGACAATAAGAAATACTATTCTGGGACTGAGATAGAGAACGAGACAGACAGGGGGAAGGCCGCCTACTTACGGTACGGTCCGTACACGAGCGAGACGGTCAAGGCCGTCGGAGAGTCCGCCGGAGCTTTCAATAAGGGCGAAGGCGTCAGCCCCAAGAAGATGGAGAACGCTCTGTACGGGGTGACCGGCGGTGTTGGCAGGATGACGCTAGGGCTCGTGGATTGGCTGGCCGGAAAGGCTGGCATCCTCCCCAGCAACGAGAAGCCCAAGGAGCCCCTTAGCGGGACCCCGCTCAGGCCCGTCGTCCAGGGATTTCTTTCCCAGCGGTCTGTCGGATTCGAAAGCGAGCCCGCGAGGATGTTCTACGCGGCATCGGAGTCCATTCAGGAAACGAAGAAGAGCATCGAGTTCATCACCGGCCGGGTACTTGGGGTAGACGACGTGGCCAAGGGGGCCTGGATCAAGTCCCACTCGGAAGACATGAAAAGAATAAATCAGGAGCTTAAAACATGGATCGAAAACCACCCGAACGAGATGGAGCTGTTACGCTTGCAGGCGAAGTCCGGGAAGGATCTGTTTGTGAGGGGCCGGGAGGAGCTGGCCAGCCTTCGGAAGCTGGAGAACTCGATAGCCGGAGACTCGTCGATGGACGCGGAGGCGAAGAGGAAGGCGCTGGACTCGGTCAACGAGCGGGTGTCGGCGATAGTGGACCCAGTGTGGAAACTCCTAAACGTCGTTTCCTCCCGGGCGAAGGCGTCGCCCGTGCGAAAAGACTAATGCAGGAGGCTCTGCCCCCGACAGCTGAAGAGACGGCCTCGGCCGTCCTGGCCAAGATCGACGAGATGGACATCGACGAGATCAAGGCCAAGATCCCTAAGCTCATCTACGCCGGGATCCTCCAGAGCGCGTTCATCCTGAACAGCCACCTGAAGAACAAGGACCCGAAGAAGAAGAAGGAGGCCGCCGCCGTGTTCCTCGACCGGCTGGGCCAGGCCAACTTCCTGAAGAACATCGCGGCCCTGGGCGCCGGCGAGGACAAGAAGAATCAGCACAAGACCGCCACCGCAGAGTGGGGTGAGATCGTTGAGAAGAAACCTTGAAGATAAACTACTCTCCCCACGTCAGCCAGCGCCTGATTCATGACGCCCTGGCCGACGTCTGCTCTGGGCTGGTCATCATGGTCATCGCCGGCCGGCGCTTCGGCAAGACCGTCCTGGCCTGCAACGAGATCATCAAGCGGGCCCTCCTGATCCCGAACGCCCGCATCTGGTACATCGCCCCCACTAAGGACCAGGCCTTCCGTATCGCCTGGAAGGTCATGCTGAAGTACCTTCCCCCCGAGCTGGTGGCCAAGAAGAGGGAGGACCGCCACACGATCGAGCTCACCAACGGGAGCCTGATCGAGTTCATGGGAGTCCAGGATCAGATCTTCCTGCTCGGCGTTGGCCTGCATTTTGTCGTCCTCGACGAGTTCCCGACGATCCCCTGGAGCGTTTGGGAAGACACGATCAAGCCGATGCTTATGGACTACAACGGGGATGCCCTGATGATCGGATCTGTCCCCGACCCAAAGACTCATTCCATCACCAAGGAGTTCTTGGAGCTGTACGAGGACGGCCTCGCGTCCGCTCATATCGGGGGCGCCTTTCTAAGGTCCTTCAATTTTCCGTCTAGCGACAACCCGTACACCAGCAAGGTAAAGCGAGACCGTGACATCGCAGACCTTCGGCGGCGCGGGCGCGAGGGGGATGTCAAGCGCATCTACGAGGGCGGATACACCCGGGAGTACGGACTGGTCTTCCCTGACTTTAAGATAGACGTTCACACGTGCGACCCGTTCGAGATCCCGCCCACCTGGATCCGGATCATGGCGATCGACCCGCATCCACAGAAACCAATCCACGGGCTCTGGATGGCCCAGGATCCTAATAAGGAATGGTGGTTCTACATGGAGCGGTGCTTCGAGATGGGAGACAGCCGGCACCCGCTCACGGTCCAGGAGTCCGCCGCCCAGATGCGCCTGCTCGAGGGCGAGTCCAAGGTCCGCCTCCGGCTGATCGACCCCACGTTCGCCAAGATGGAGCAGAAGGTCATCGGCCAGAAGTCGGTCTTCCAGCAGTACGCTGACCTGGGGCTATACTTCCGCGAGGGCAACCGTGACTTCATGACCTTTTTCAACGAGGTCACGGATCGCTTCCGGGCCCTGCCCCACACGACGATCCATATATTCAAGACGTGTCCGGGCCTGATCCGCCAGCTCCAGAGCTACATGTGGGACTCCTGGTCCAGCATGAAGGCTCGAGAAGAGAAGGGCGCCAAGGATCGTCCCAAGGCCACGAACGACGACTTCATCTCCTGCATGAAGTACATCGCCAATACCAACGTCCCGAACGTGGACCCAGAGAGAGTGCGAGATCAGCTCGCGGGCTTAAACAACAGCCGGTGGCAGAGGCTCCGCGCCGCCACGGTATAGGAGATTATAATGATGAATGAAACACAGCTCGAAACCCTGAAGACGTGGCTGGAGCGGTTCAAGAGATCCGAGGACTTCGTCCGCCCACAGCGGGACCGAGGCAAAGAGAACTACAAGCTCTACAAGATGTACAAGAACCAGAGCGAGAAGGTGTACAAACATGATATGTTCGTGCCGTACTCCTTCGCCTTCCTCGAGGATCTGGCCGCCTACTTCATGCTGTCCGTCGTGGCGTCCCCGTCCCTGTTCACGATCGAGGCCAGGTGGCAGTCGGTGGACGTGGACATGTGCAAGGCCCTCGAGACCATCATCAACTGGGCCGTCCTCGAAGAGAGGACAGAGTTCGCCCTCGAGATCGAGGAGCTCCTCAAGAATCTGAACCTGTACAATTCCGCCTACCTCATCAACTACCCGGTCATGATGCAGGTGGACTCCCGCGACGCCAACAGCGGCAACATCATCACCGGCTCGAAGATCGACGCCTTCGACTACCTGCACCTCGACGCCCCGCACCCGTTTCTCATGTACCCGGAGCCCGGGCCCAAGCGGCTGTCCCGAGCTAACTGGCTGATAAAGCAGAGTTTCGAGACATACGAAACGCTGAAGGCGTGGGAGCGCGACGGGATCTACAAGAACCTCGGCGACATCAAGAAGGGCGACAAGACCAGCGAGACCGACCCCGTGGAGAAGCTCCTGTCCGACGTCGGCATGGGCACGGTGGAGTACAACGATAACAAGATCGAGCTCCTGGACTGTTTCTTCCAGGGCGACGTCATCACGATCGCCAACCGCCGGGCCATCATCCGAGACACGACCGAGGATGCTATCCGCCCCTACTCCTTCGACCTCCCCTCGCTCGACTGCCGCTTCGCCGGCGCACCTGGTGAGTTCGACGGCATGGGCGCCATGGAAGTTACTAAGTCTCTCCAGAAAGAGCTGAACCTCCTCCGGTCCCAGCGCCGCGACAACGTGGCCCTGATCCTGAATAAGCTCTTCAAGTACGACATGATGGCCGGCGAGGTGGATCTTACCACGCTGTTCTCCGCTCCAGGGAACGTCATCGTCCAGCAGGGCGACTGCATCTCGGAATTGCCGATCACCGACATCACGGCCTCGAGCTACAAGGAAGAGCAGAGCCTGATCTACGATCTCCAGAGCGTCCTGTCCTTCTGGGACTACGGGCGCGGCGCTACCCCAAGGCGCAAAGAGACGGCTACTGGTATCATACGGTTACAGCAGGCCGCCCAGGCCCGCAACGAATGGCACCTCCGGAAACTCGACGCCTACATCCTCCAGCCTCTGTGCCGGCGGATCATCACGTACCTCCGCGAATCCCTGCCCAAGCAGGACGCGATCGCCATCGTCGGGGCAGAGTCCGCCGACGCCATCTCCAAGTTCTACGAGCTCGACACGAACGACCTGAAGCGCCTGCTCCATATCCGTCCCATGACAGACTCGATCAGCTCGATCAAGGAGATCGACACGAACATGTTCCTCCAGGCGTTCGACCGCCTCATCAAGATCCAGGGCGTCAACGTCACGGCGCTCATGAAGATCCTGCTCCAGAAGCTGGGGCAGAAGAATATCAAGGAGATCATCACGGCCGTCCCCACCGCGGCCGGGCAGGACGCCACGGCCCAGGCCCTGGCGCAGATGAAGAGTGGACAGCAGGGTCCCGAGGGCGAGGCCATGCTGAAGAACTTCGCGGCTGGCGGCCAGCCCAACCCGGATCAGATTCCGGCAAGTCCTATCTCTGGAATGGAAGGTGTGTAATGTTTGACAAGAAGAACCGTCCTAAAGCCTTCACGGGCACGTTGGCCAGTGGCCTGCCCTACGAAGACTTCGAGGCCGCGGTCGAAACCCCGGACTCTGTTAAGGACAACCTCGAGAAGATGAAGCCGATGATTAAGGCCATCCGTGAGATGGCCGCCACCGAGGGGTGGTCCATGTACGTGGCCCCGTTCCTCGAAAAGAAGAGGAATCCCACCAGGATCCTGGAGATGATCGAGAAGGGCGAGGACGCCAAGACCGAGGCCGGCTTCGTGAAGCTGGCCACCTCCCTGCTGAACATGGTGAACTCGATCCTCCGCACGGGCGCGAGCCTGGACCGCGTCCTGGCCGAGAAGAAGGAAGAGGATTAGACAAAAAAAAAGGGGGAGCCGGCCCGAGCCGACTCCCCCTTGGGTTAAGTCCCTACCCCGCACTTGGGGTTATAGAGCTGGTCTTCGTGAAGCCGGTCGTCTTAATGTTGTGAAGCCTGAAGCTCGACCGGGTCGGTAGCTTCTCCTTCTTGTCCGACCCGCACTTCCCACACTTCCACTTCGACACGTCGATCGACGGAAAGAACTCCTCTGTCACTGCGCCGCAGTCAAGGCAGTGGATTACGTAGATCGGCATCTATAATACCCCCTTTGGCCATCCCATAGTCCAACCGGCGCCAAGGCACCAGGCCGCCCGGACGCACCTGTACCCGCGCCTCCGGTACCACGGCCACCCGTGGCGATCGGTACACCCCGGCGTCTGGAGGTCATTTCGGAAGTCGTGTATCGCATCCTTGCGGGACGCGCACAGGCTGTACTCGAACGCCCTCAGCGGCTTGTTGTGGTGGACGACAACCCATGCAGGCCTCGGCTCGTTTTTAAGTCTCATTGTTTCCTCCCATCATGATATGGCGCATGAAGCCGGCACAGGCCGACCGATAGCGCTTCTCGTACATGAGCTGGCGGGCCAGGCAGTGCGCCTGCCGCTCGTTCGTCGGATCCTTCCACAGAGAGTAGGCGATGTTGGCCAGGTAGTTTGAGCGAGATCCGCTAACCACCTGATTATGAACCATAAAGCACGCCTCTGTCGGGATCCGGGTTACCGCCTTACTATAAACCTTGGTCTTCGGAACCAGGTATTCGTGCATCGTCCCCTGCCACGCCCAGCACTGGCGGCTGTGCCACCTGGCGTCGTACCAGAACCTGTTCGTCGGGTTATCCTGGAAGTCCACCTCCATCCTGTCCGCACCATCCACTATCAGTTTGTCTATTGTCCCGATGTCCAGGCGCTCGAGTCGTTCGTCGGCGTCGGGGGTGCAGACCATGTTGTTCTTGGCCACGGACTCGGCCACCCTGCGGGCGGCCCCGTAGTCGAACAGCTCCATGCCGGCCCGGATGATCGGCTCCTCTCCAGTATAGACGAACGCATCGTTGACTGATGCCGATATTTCTGGGGTGATCGGGATCCCGAAGTGGTGCCGGCTCACCTGGATGACGTTGGCCCCTGCCTCGGCGGCGAGCTGTGGAGTGCCGTCGGTACTGCCGGTATCGAGCAGTACCAGGTCCCCACCCTCGTCCAGGAAATGCCGGAGAGAAGAGAGGAGGCCCGGGAGGGATCGCTCCTCGTCCCGGGCCACCACGCACACGCTGAACTTAGGCACAGAAGGGCCCCGTCGGCCTGAAGTCGAAGAACTTGATACCGTCGATTATGTACTCCCCGTTCTTGGGGTCGAGCTTCAGGCACTCGGCCCAGTGGCGCTTCGCCTCGACCTTGTCTCCGAGGTACCAGAGCGCCCAGTAGAGGATCTTGTGCGGCATGGCGCCGTAGTGATCCATGTCGTTGGCGTAGAAGGCCAGGTACGGGATCGCCAGGGCGGCGGAAGCGTAGGCGGCCGCCCGCTTGTGGTCGGCGTCCTTGTAGTACAGGTCGGCCAGCCGCATGAGCGGGGCCCGCCGATCGGCGCAGAAGCGGAAGGACTCATGGTACCACTTCACGGCCTGGGTCTTGTTGCCCATGTACCAGTAGCAATCCCCGATGAATGTCATGCTCTGCCCGCGCTCGAGGTCCCACTTCTGGAGCTTGGTGTGGCGCTGGAACTGTTGGATGGCGGACAGGTAGCGGTGCTGGAACATCAGCTCCCGAGCGAAGTAGTGCGAGTGCCGGTCGTTGTCCGGCTCGTCGAGGCAGGAGATCGCCAGGCCCGTGGCGTCTCGGTTGGACCGCCCGGACTGGGGGAGCTGGTGATGCTCGACCAGGGCCACGTCCTCCGGGAGGTTGACCCACTTCTCGCCGGGCTTGTTCTCGGTGACGGTCTCGTGGATACACCCGATCCAGTGCCACTTCGTGCGATCGAACAGGTAGGCGTCCCGGTAGAAGCGCACCTTGGGCGTGCCGTCCGGGTTCTGCGACCAGATGTAGTCGAAGCGGAGCTGGGAGTTGCCGGCGTCCATGAAGCCATGGATCCTGTCGATGTCGATCTTCTTGAAGACCTCGTCGCACCCGGGGCACAGAACCCAGTCGTTTCTGGCCAGGCTCATGGCGTATGCCCGCGACTCACCGAAGTCAAAGTAGCTGTCGCCTGCCTTTACTATGGGCTCTTCTCCATCTACTATGAAAGTATAGTTTATCTTGTCGGCCAGCTTCTCGTCGATGTAGTGGTGGAACCGGTCGCCCTCGCAGAAGACCTGGACCCCGGGCCTCGCCGCGATCAACGTGGTCTTGTCGGACGACCCCGTGTCCACCAGGATGATCTCCCCGCCCCTATCCCGGAACTCCTGGAGACTGGCGAGCAGGTTGGGTAGTGACTTCTCCTCGTTCTTGGCGATTAAGACGACTGAAAAGCGTGGCTTATTCATGTTTCTTCTCCAGGTAAGACGAGAGCTTGGCGGCCAGCAGGGGGGCGGGAACAGTCAAGGCTTGCTTGACAGATGCCGGATACCCCTCGATGGATGAGGATGGGCCGGGGGAAGGGGCGGGCTGTCTTCGTATAAACAACAGCTCATCGAGAACTAGGCAGGCCCGATGGATGGTCGCCAAGTCCACCGGGTTGACCGTCACCTCACGAAGTTCCCTAAGTTCCCTAAGCGTTGTTTTCCATACATTCTCTGGCAGAAGGGGTTCGTCCCCCTTCTCTCCCGAGGACTCGATTAGGGCAAAGAGGTCTGCGATGTCGTCGGACGAGAGGGCCATGTCGCCGGGCCATGATTGGAGTTTGTCCCTCAACAATGCCTTGTGGTCGGGCCAGCATTTCACACAATAATCATCGGGGAAAGTCGGGTCGTCTGCCGCCTGCCTCCCGCACCCCGAACACCGTTGACGAGGGCCGCTGTCCTTCTCTATGATGGTCTTCGCCTTCTCGCCCGAGGGCTCGATGAGCGGGGCTTGACGGGCGAGTTCGGCCTCAAGATTGATGTTCTTTTCCAGAAGCGACCCGAATGTTTCATCCATAAGTTTGTTTCTCTCGCAGACCTTGGCGAGTTGGGCCTCACTCTTCTCTGCGCGGGCCTTCTGTTCCTCGTAATCTTCCCTGACCGAATCAAAACCTGCGTGGAAATAGTTGTTGTCCTTCCGTAGCAGTTCGTTCTCGGCCTTGAGCGCGGAGTAGTCGTCGAGGATGGTGAGAAGGTCGGCATAATCACGGTCCAGAAGTCCACGTCCCCGAGTCCTCGCACATTCTGTCCGTCCCCGCAACTCCTCGACCCTCTCGGCTGATAGCGGGTTAGTAGTTTCCATCTATGATCCTCACTTTCACAGGCACGATACCGTGCCACGTCATGCCGAGGCGCTTGGCAACAGCCGCCGACACGTCCCAGTCACGACCTTCGACGTAGGGGCCCCGATCGTTGACGATCGCCACGCACCAGCGACCGTTCCTCGTGTTCTGGATGACAACGAAGGTCCCCAGCTTCATAGTTTTGTGCGCCACCGAATAGCCCCCCATGTCGTAGGCCACGCCGGAGGCTGTCTTTCGCCCGTGGAAGGGCTTTCCGTACCAGGAGGCCCACCCGTGCTGGGATACCAGGTCAAATGCCCGTAGCGGGGCAGGCAGGGGGGTCTGGGCCAGTATTACGGTGGGGGCAGGGTGGCGCCTGGTGTGCTCGCACACGGAACAGGCCCCTATCAGGGCCAGGAACATGACCGTCCAGGAGACCACTCCCTCGAGCCAGATGGGCCAGTTGATCTTACGCATGGTGCTTTGCCTTCGGGACCTTCTCGTACTGGCCCCTCTTTTTGAGCGGCACTTTCCAGGCACCCTTCTTACCGCCGCACTTGGCGCACTTCCACGGGGCCGTGTCGCAGGTGTAGGCCATGGTCTCCTTACAGTCCAGGCACTGGATTATGGTAAGCATCAGTCTTTCTTCCTTCCAGTCAACTACCAAACGTCCCAGCCCAAATCGCTCGTCGGCCGCTCGCCAACCGCCTTCCCCATTTCATCGAGGTAGCACCACCCGCGGCCGGGCTCCGGGATGTTTTCGTTTATCGTATCCGTGTTCCAAGTTAGCCAGTAAAGGATCGTCCGGAAGATGCCAACTAGGTCCTCCATGTCCGCGTCGTAGGGGACGGTGAATAGGGCCTCGTTTTCGTCCGAGTCCGTCACCATAATTTTTATTACTTCGTTCATGTTGTCCTCCCGTAAAATTCCCAGGATTGGTCTTTGGACCACCACGCGATGTTACGGATTTTCCGGTAAGCCCGCTTGACCTCAGCCTCGGCCATAACTTTCAGTTCCCACGGGGCCGGCTTCCGGAACAGCTTCTTGAAGAAGCCGCCGATCTTCTTAAAGAACGACGAGGCGACCCGCTTCTTGGTCGGGCTGAACGCCGGGGTCGCGGACACCCTGGGCGCCGCGAGCCTTGGGAGGACGACCCTTTCCGCCTGTCTTTTGTCGTACTGTCTCCTCATGTTGCACCTCCTCGGTGTCGAACGCCTTTACCAGGCTGTCTTCGATGATATGTTCTGTTGGGGCCAGGATGATTCCCCAGGCCTCGAGCCACAGAACGCCAGTGGTTATCTCCTCGATCTCCCGCCTGCACTTCGGGCAGTACCAAGAGAAGCGGGCCTCCATGTCGTGGGCCACCTCGTATATTCGGTGGCAGTGTGGCATTTTACAAGTTGCCGTTCCGCCGTACCGGATAGGCCTGCCCTGCCCGCGGAGGGTAGTGTGGAACTTCCACTCCTCCCTGTCCTTCAGCTTCTTCCGGCACGCCTTACAGAGCTCGTGCTGGCAGTCGCTTCGAACCCTTCCCCCGCACTTCGGACAGGTCCTCATTCGAACGTCTCCATGGTCACGTTGACGCACGGGAATTCTCCGTAGAACTTCTCGACGTGAGCATCCACGACCTGGCTGTCATCCTTGTAGGCAATCTCGTTGAGCGAGTCGCTGATGATCTTGCCGATGTTGTCCCAGTCTGGGCGCTTGGTCGGGCGGACGAGCCCTGCGATCATGGCCGCCCTAATTTTTTTTGAGGCAGACTTCGGGATGGGGAAGACGGCGGTGACCGTCATGGTGATCGGGAAAAGTGTGATCTCCCAGCACCCTCGCTGTTGGACGAATATGGTCCTGACCAGGTTCTCGTACTGGGTCGTCTCTTTGGGGGTGTACTGGATTCCCATCCTCGTCGAGCGATGCCGCGCTTTCCCGTAAGGCGAACCGGGGATGCCGAAGCTTACGCGCATGGAGCACTCGCGTTCACCTTGATCTTGTTGAGCGCCTCGACTGTACCGTTGCCCACCTTGGCGGCCTCGAGGTCGAGCTTGTTGTTGCTGTTGTTCTTGAGCAGGATCGAGACGAGCCCGCCGGTCCACCCGGTCAGGGCCGTCACGTACTGGGCGGCGATGGCCTTCGAGAATTGGACGCAGGCGAGCATGATGAAGAAGCCGATGACCCAGACCAGGCCGGCGGCACCAGAGTTGATCTTAACGTAGAGTTTCATGGGTCCTCCTAGAATAGTTTCTTGGAATAGCTCTTGGGCTTGCCGTTCTCCGTGCCCATGAGCGAGTCATACGCTTCCATGGTCATCCAGTCGTACGAAGATTCGAACTGGTGTCCATCGTGTATAGAGAACGGGCGGACGAGCCCGTTGGGATTATGATGCGGATCCCGGAAGGACTTCGCCTTCACGATCCTGGCCATACCTCGGTCGAGCCCGGTGGAGTAGGACATGGTGATGTAGATCCTGGGCTTCTCCATGCCCAGGTCCCCGCCCCGGCCGAGATCCTTGCGCCACCCCTTCTGGATGGCCACCAGGGCCAGCCCGTGCCCGCCCAGGGCCTCGTGGATCTCGCTCATGCGCTGGCCCACGACGTAGAACTCGCTGGTGATCTCCAGGAAATCGACGACGGAGACGTGGCCCCTCCGGCCCGGCCGCTTGATCTCGAGGTCGAACCGCACGTTCTTGGCGTAGGGGTGCCACCTCCACTTGAGATCCGGGTACTTCTCGGTGTAGAGATCCCTCCGCATCTTCAGCTCCATCTCCCCCATCTCTGACGTGTAGTAATCCATCTCGTGCTGGTCCATGTTCATGCGGATACACTCGAGCATGAACGCCGTCTTGCCCACGTTGGGCTCGCCGGCCACGACTACGGTGTTTCCGGGATAGACCTTGACCAGCCGGTCCAGGCCCAGGGGGAACTTAAACGGGATCTCTTCTACCACGGTGGCGTCTAGGTTCATCTCTTCCATCTCCGGGTCCGGCTTGCGGTAACCGCTGAACCGGCCCTGCTCGACACGGATAAGCTCTCCGGCGTCGGCCATGCGCTTGAGGAGCTGGCGGACGTGGCCCATGGCTCCCTTGTCATCTCGGACCCTGATGTCCGAATAGATCTGCTCGACCTGAAAGTTGCCGGACGCCTGCCCAACCCAGTCGCGCACGTCGTCAGCAACTGTCTTCAGCCGCTGGGGGACGTGCTTCAGAGCCGAGTCGCAGATGATCTCGATCTCCTTGAACGGGAGGGGCGGCTGGCAGGCCCGGCCTATCGGGATGACCAGGGTCAGGAGCTCGGCCCTGGTAGCGATACCGCCCTTCACCATTGACAGGGCGGCATGGAACACGGTGTCGTTACGGCTCCCCTCTGCCAGCGAGTCCGCCGTGATGACGCGAGCGGTGGGAGTAGCGGAGGGGGCCGCCGGCTGTTTCAAGGCCGCGGCCAACGCCTCCGGCATGTCTTCGAGATCCACCTGGCCGAGGCCCGAGCCATCGACCCACTCGTACGTTCCGCGCTCTCCTTCGCTGGGCGGTGCGACAACGAAGCCGCCATCGTTCCGCACGTCCACGCCCTCTATCGCCCGGACTCTATTGGACAGCCCGGGAACGTATTTGAAGTACAGGTGGCGCCCACCCTTCTGGGTCTTGGCTGTTGGGGTGAGCAAGAGCTGGGGCATGTACTTCTTCAGAGCCTCGAGCCCCGCTTCCGTGTCAACGTCCACGACTGTGATACCGGAGATCTTACCGGTTACGATACCCACGTTGGCGTCAGGCCACCTGGTCCACCATTCAAGAACTTCGCTCTCCTCCGGCAAGGAAGACTGGTAATCCTGCCACCGAATCATGGGCACCTTGCCGCGCACGATGATCGGTATCACGCTGAACTCAAAGGACATACGGTATGCCAGAGCCGCGTGTCTTAGGAAACCAGGTTCGATCATACACCCTCCGCGCCGGTAGGGTTGGATTGGAAGAGAGCCGGCTCCTGTTCCTTGTCCTTGCCCTCGACGAAGATCTGCATCAGGAAACAGTAGTTACGGATGTCGCGGAGCGTGTCGATAACAGACTCGTTCGAGACCTTGAGGGCGCCGGCCTTGGCGTACTGCTCGAGCCGGCTGAACTTGTCGGAGAGCCGGACGACGATCCCGTGGGATCCGAACCGCTTCAGGTTCCCGAGGCAGTCCTGTTCGCCGGCGTAGTCGTGGCCCTTCTTCACGAGGAGACCCATGTCCTCGTTGAAGTAGGCCCGGATCAGGTTGTTCCTTCTCGTCGCGTTCATGGCGCCTCCTATTCCGGTTGGATGATGTTGAAGGTCTGCTTCAGATATTTCGCATGGTCGTGATGGCTCTTCACCTCGAAGCGGACCATGATCTGCTCTACGGCCGCGGGCCTCATTCCCTTCTCTTCGGCGTAACTTTCCTTCCACGTAAGGGCCGAGCCGATGATGTAGTTGTAGCCATTCCGCCGGATGAGCCCCGATCGGCCGGCGTCGAACCAGGTCAGGGGCTCGCGGTTGGTGGTGTGACTGTGCCCGCAGAACACAGCGTCAGCGCTGGGCACGATGAGCCGGAGCTTGGAAGCGGCGTTGACCTTGCCGCCCGGGGTTGAACCGCCACCCCGGCTGTGATGGAAGTAGCAGACGGCTCGAGTCTTAGCCTCGGCCAAGAAGAACGAGGCCAGGATCGAATACCTGGCGTATGGGAGGCCCAGAAGATCTGCGATGACCTTGTCCGGGTCGATGCCGGCCACCCGCATGGTGCGTGCGCTGTGGTTTCCCGGGATCATGAACAGGCCCTTGTCCTTGATGGGATCGAGTAGTGCGACCACGTCCTCGATCTGCTTCTCCGGGTTGGAGGTGGACAGGTACACGTCGGACTTCGAGCCGACGATCGCGTTCTCGATGAGGTCGCCCATCGAACACCAGCGTGCCTCCGGGTCCGCGGCGATCTTGTCGATCTCTTGCTTGATGAAACGGGGGAACGTCTGCCTTGACCCGTGGTGCCAATCGCCAAGCGGGTACAGGTTCAGGGCTTTAAGGGGCAGGTCGAAAGATAAGAACTTCATATTTTTTTCTCCAGGTAGGCGGCAATTTTTCGAGCGTTCACGTCGGATTCCTGAGAGCGTTTGCACCAAAATTCTCTACTTGCGTACAAGTGTTTATTCAGGGACTCCGACCGATCGTTCTCGGCCCGTAGCCGCTCCACCTCGGCTTTGAGTGCGGCGTAGTCTTCCCTCTCCAACTCTAACTGCTTCAACAACCGATAGGAGTCCCACTCGTAGTCATCCAAAATGGCGAGAAGGTCGGTGGCTTCATCGGTGCTAATCCACCATTCCCGAGGCTCTTTAGCATGATTCTCCAAATACCCCCGCAACTCCTTGACCCGTTCAGGCGTGGTCATTGTTTGCTCCTGGATCTTCGTTGGGCTGGGTGTACTGGGCGCACTTCGCGTTCGCCTTGTTCAGCTCGATCTGGAGCTTTTGGTTTGACAGCTTGAGCCAGTCGATGGTCCGCTCCATGCGGCTGTGCCTGGCCTCTCGGATCGTGATCTTGTTGATGACAGCCAGGTCGTTCATCGCTTTCCTTCGGGCCTCCGGATACTTGTAGAAGTCCAGCCAGAACTGCCGGCACTTCTCCCGACCCCAGCCCATGCCGTGGATCGTCCGGTCCAGGTAGCGCAGGAACCAGAGGGCCCGGGCCGCTTGCCGGCGGTACCAGCGCTTCTTCAGCCAGTAGTAGGGGTTACCCATGGTGAGGATCGAACCCGCCCCCGTAGCCAAGGGCGTTCTCCATGGTCTGGATACGGCCGGTCGCCCGGATGAACTCTAAGTGTCTCAAGGACTCGAGCGCCTGGCCCCAGCTATCGAACCGGATCGCACGGTCGTCGATGTAGTAGCGGGCGAGCGGCTTGAACAGGGAGATGAAATCGTAGGGGATGCCGCCCTTGTGAAGCTCGGACTGGACCATGGACGTCAGCTCGAGCGCATCGTAGCCCGCATTGTGGCTGGCCATGGCGTTATTCCTGGTCGTGTAGATGACGATCGTATAGCCGAGATCCTTCAGCTTCTGGATGGACTCGGCCGCTCCCGGGATAGGATCTCCGAAATGTCGGATCCCGCTCCACGGTTCGACGTACTCGAGGATGACGCCGTCCAGGTCGATGGCGACAGTCATCTCGTTGGCGTTGTGCCCCGTCTCTCTCTCCGCGCTGTTCTCGTAAAGCGAGGGGAAGGGCCCGAAGATTCCGCGGTAGGAGTCGAGCAACGCCGTCTGCCTTCTGTTGGTCTTGGTCTCGGTGCCCAGCCACTCGTAAGACTCGGCCAGTTCGCGCCGGACCTTGGAGAGCTTGATGAGCAGGAGGATCAGGATGGCTCCGAGGACGAGGACGCCTACGCACGTCCAGATATGAAGCCGTAGGTCGTGGGCGATGTAGTTCGCCAGGTCGTTGATGTTAAGCCTCATGGGACACCTCTCTTTCGATCACATGCCATACGATCTTCCCTTTGGGAAGATCATGCGGCCGGGTGTTGACCATCTGAAAACCCGGCCTGTTCTGTACAATTCGATAGGCCTGGAGGGCCGCCGTCGTGCCGTACTCTTTGAACAGCACCGACGGCTGGCCGCAGACCGGGCAGGGCCCGATCTCAAAACTAGAACGGGATGTCATCGTCCTCGCCGGCGGCACGGTTGGTCCCGTCCGCTTCGGTGATCGGGTCCGCCGCCGGCTGACCCTGTCCCTGCTGGTCACGCGGGAGCCAGACGGGGGTGATGTCCTTGACCAAGATGTTGGTGTAGGTCTTCCCCTCGTATTCGTTGTGGACGATCTTCCCATCGACCAGAGCCTGCATGCCCTTCTTCAAGTGCTTCATGATGAAGGTGGACGTGACTCCCCAGGCCTGGAGATTGTGCCACTCGACACGCTCCTTCCGCTGGCCCGTGGCCTTGTCATTGTAGGACTCGGTGGTGGCGAGGCTGAAGCGACACCCCGGGGTGTTGCCCTTCATCGCCTCCGGATCCTTGCCCAGTCGCCCGAATAAAATAACCTTGTTCATGGAGTCACCTTCCTTTCTGCCCCCAGACGGAGCAGGTCTTTGTAATAGATGTACCAGCAGTGGCCCTGATACTTGGCGGGCACCGGGGGCGTCGAGAGCCGCGTGAATCCGCTGTGCCCATCGAAGCTCATTCCGAACCCGACAAGCGGGGCGTTGGGATCTTCGTCGCAGTATCCCACGACAACGCCAACCCGGCGGGAACTTTCTTGGCAAGGCCCAGGAAAGGCCCGGCGAACGTGTGTGCCAATAGCGATCGGTCGTCTCATCAGTCACCTCCTCGTAATTTACTTTGTAGATTATATATCTCCCTACAATGTAAGAAGATACTCTTCTGGATAGATAGATCTGTCTTTACTTCTTCATGAAATCCCTCGCTTTCATCCCTTCCGATCTGCAAGATCCGGACCTCATCCACCTGGTAGCCGAGCTCCTCGAGGATGAGGGCGTAGCCGGCGACCTGGATCCAATGCTCCGGGTAGATCGCCTTGCTGGTCTTGTTGTCGATGAGCGCCAGCCGGCCGTCGATGCTGGCGTAGCAGTCGATCTGCCCGCCGTACTGGTGAGCCTCCGACACGAGGCAGGCCTCGGCCAAGACGGGCACGATCTTGTGCGCCTTCCACCAGCCGAGCCACTTCAGGAAGCTGTTCTCGGCGGCGTCGATCTCGTGGCCGGTGTAGTCGGCCAGGTTGATGGCCTCGGGCTCGTTGCCCATGGCCTTGGCGAGCTCCGCGGCGGCCATGGCGTGGGCCAGGGTGCCGGACTTGGCCTTCTCGTCCACGTAGCTGGAGCTGTCGATGCCCTGGAGCCCGAGCTTGTTGGCCCACGGCACGAGGAAGCGGCTCTTGTCGAGCAGGCCCGAGATCGTGGTGGTCCCGGGCACGCGCTTGCCGGCCGCGTTCTTGTAGATCGTGTGGGCCCTGTGCTGTGTGTTACTGGCCTTGGGCATTGGGGTCCTCACCGGGCCCGCCCGGAGCTCCGGACGTGGCCTGGGCGACAGCCGAGCCGCGCACCTTATCGGCGATCTCGTTCGCCTTCTTCGTGCCCTCGGCCTGGATCGCCTTCCAGAGATTCTTGATGATCCAGGTGGCCTGACTCTCAGTCAGCTCGTCGATGGCCGCGATGTCGCGGGCGAACTGCTTCTTGACCTTGAGCTGGAGGGTGGCGAAGATCTCGGCCTCGGTCTTCTTGATGAGGCCCATGAGATAGCCGGCCGCTTCCTGGATCTCCTTGACCTGGGCCTCGGTCGCCGGCCCCTCCGCCTTCTTCTGTTCGACGGGCGGCTTGGTCACTTGACCAACGGGCTTGTTCTTCGCCGCCGGCTGGGGATCCTCGTTCTCCGGGTCCTTCAGATCCTCGGTCGGGATCAGGAACGTCTGCAAGATAGCATACTTTTGCCCAACCGAGAGCGCCTTGTTCGAGGCCTTGTCCCCGCTGTCCATGCCCTCACCGATAACTTCGGTGGCGACCATGGATCCGTCCTCTGCCATGAAATGGTAGCGCAATTTCAGGATCCGGTAGAGGAGAACCCCGCCCGATTTAGACGGACGCTCTTCGCTCCTGTCCTCGATCATGGTGCAGAGCATGACGACACGATGCTTCGCCATGATGGGCTGAACGAAATTATAAACGTCGTCGATTCCTCGGAAGCTGTACCCTTGCTGGATGTTCTTCCGGTCCTTCTCGATGGCCCCCATGTCCGACATGATGTCGGCCATCTTTTGGTAGATAAGCTCTCCGCTCATACGTCCACCTCTTTCATAATCCAGATTTCCTCGACACGCTTGCCGAGGGCGGCCGCGATGTTCAGCGCGGTCATTAGGTTGACGGGCTTGCCGTCCATGATGCGCGTGAGGGGGGCCGGGTCGATGCCCGTGTCCCTGGCCAGGTCGCACGGGCGCCGGCCTCTCTCTCTCAGGATCTCCCGGATCCTCGGCACCAGTCGTACTTCGATCATGATTTACCTCTCTTGTGCCTCCCTATACATGAAAATAGGGGAGCCCGGGAACCAGCCCCGGGCCCCCCTGAAACCCAAGGAGGAGGCACCATCAGTTGGCGGCTCTGTTTTGTCGAGCTACTTTCTTTCTCATAATACCATTCTACTCCCAAAGCTAGAGATTGTCAAGACCCCCCCTATTTCAGGAGGCGGGTCAGCTCGAGGCAGGCGCTCCGGTACATGATCCTGGCCTCGCCGATCGAGATGCCCATGATCTCGGCGCACTCCTGGAGCTCGGACTCCTCGAAGAAGCGGAGCACGATCAGCCGGCGCTGGTCGGCCGGCAGGGTCTGGACCGCTTTCTGGACGGCCAGCTTTCGATCCGCCAGGTTCTGGTCCTTGCGCCAGGTGGCCACGAGATCCTGGTTGCTCACCTCGACGTTCTCGACGAGGTCGTCGCCCTCGAGCGTGTCCTCGTCCTCGATCCCGTCCATCGTGGCCCGGGCGAGCTCATCCTTCACGTGTTCATCCCTTGCCTTGCTCATGGGGTCTCCTTTTCGCTGATTTCGAAGTCGAAGACGCGCCGGCCTTCGACGTCAACCCAGTCGAAGCACCCGTACGGGCGGGTGTTTGGCCCGCTGAACGCGCACTTCGTGGCGCAGATGCACGTGTCGCACGACACGTCGGCCGTGGAGGCTCCGCCCCTGGTGCCGATGACCTTGCACTTCATGAGGGTATCTCCTTTTTTGACGTCTTGTAAGTTGCTGTAATCTCTCGCTTTACGTTGAACCACTCTCCACACTCGATGCACTCCTCCTCGAACTCGCTGGAGAGAGAGAGAGACCCGGGCATAAAGTCCGCGTCCAGGTCTGAATAGACCGTGCGGCAGTACGGGCACTTGACATGTTCGTTCATTGGGTCCTCCTTGTTTGGATCGTAGGCTCGACCTCGACGACCCGGATGGCCTCGACGCTGGCGATGTAGGGGATCCGGGTGAGGCTGGCCATGAGTGTCTTGGCGATGGCCTGGGTCATGGTCTTCTGGTCCTCGGCCACGCCGTCCTCGACGATGAGGATGGCCACGATGCCGATGCTGACAGGGATGCGCTGGGTTTTGTCGGGGTCCATTTAGATCACCCGTCCCTTGAGGCGCTCGAGCTTCTCTTCGTTGGTCTCCCAGGTCAGCCCCCCGCCCGGGCCGAAACAGCTGGGCGTCAGCAGGCCGTCCCCAAAGTCGAGCGGCTCCCTGGCGGGCGATCCTTGGCCTCGAAGCCTCCGGATAAGGGCGCCGGCCTGGCCGCACACTCTCTCCCGGAAGCTACCGGCCTCGTCGGCCTCCATGATCTGCTTGGTAGTCATTAGTATCTCCAGTTTATGTCGCCCGGTGGCAGACTCCGGCCTCGATCAGCCGGGACGCCAGGCGCCCGTAGAATCCCTGGAGGGTCCAGGCCATGCCGGTGTCGATGAGATACTGCATGGCCTCGGTCTGCTCCTCCTCGCTGTGTTCCTGGCCGTCGAATCCTTCGATGGCTTCGCAGGCCCGGTACCCGTCCCAGGGTTTGTGCCCCGGGATTGCGCTAGATTTGATCTTACTCATGGTTATGCCTCCTTTTGCGCTCAGTATGAACCCGCCAGGGTCCGATGTTCGTTGTCTCGTACCGCCCAACCGTCGCGGGAGAGGACGAGAAACTGGTCTCCGGCGTCTATCATGACTCCCCACCTGCTCCCCAACACTCCGCTCTCCCACTCCACGACGTTCCCGTGGAATTTCTTGGCCACGGCCTCAGCTTGCTCCCGCGTGACAATGGTAATCATTTTTTTGCGCCTCCTTTGGGCATCTATCTATCCTCAGATTCATAGCCGTCGAACCAGACGCCCGGAACGTGCGTGTCCGAGCGCCGGCACCATGCCCGGGCTTCCGCCAGGGTCAGGTGTCTCCTCATGATGCGCCGGCGGCCGCTCCGCCACATCCGGACGACCCGGTAGCGCTTGAGACACTCGAGGCAGACCGAACCCCCGTCATCTCCGGGGGCCGGGATGCACTCGCGTTCGTCGGCCAGTCGGCCGCAGAGCCGGCACGTGACGCTGTGCCTGTCGATGGTCGCGGCGTCCATGTCAACCCTCGATCTCGCGTCCGCTAAAGTCGAACGTCTCGGGGGTTCCGTCCGCCTGAACGTCCAGGCGATAGAGTCCGTGCCTGTCGCCCTCGTCCCGTCTGAGTTTCCGGGCGGCCCGCAGGCGCGTCTCCGCGTTCTTGTACGGCCCCATGACCTCCGCGCTCACGTCGTCCCAAACGATGATGAGCCAGAGCTTGGGGATAGTTGATTTTTTCATGATGTCGGGCCTCCTTGGTGCCCTTCGTCGTCGCTGTGCCAAAAACCCGAATAGTGAAGGCCGGCGGCCAGGCAGAAGTCGAAGAGGAGCCAGGCCACCAGCCACCCGAGGACCCGGAGCGCCGGAGTCATCTGATACACTCGCAGGACTGGGAGAACTTGACCGGCCGGAACTGGGAGCCGATGTTGAAGTCCTGCCAGTTGTCGCCGCGCCCGTGCATCCGGCCGACCCGGCCGGCTTCCACGTAGTACGCGCCGACTGACCCGCCCTCGAGGTTCCAGAGGGCGTCGAACAGGTCCCCATGGGCATGCCAGCACGCGGCCACGCTCCGGCGGCCCTGTATGCTGGTCAGGTTGGTCTTGGCGCCGGGTCCCTTCGAGCTGTTCACCCGAAGGGTGAAGCGCCGCCAGCGGCTGGTCTCGGTCCCGTGGATCAGCCGGACGTTTCCGGAGTATCTCACGTTGACCACGGCCAGGGCCGCTTCGAGCTGTTCTCTCGAGAAATTGGTCTTCATGGTCAAACCTCCTTGTGGGTGGACACGCCCCAGTGGATCGACTCGACGCCAACCCGGGCCAGGTTCTTCTCGGCCTTTTTGCAGGCCTGCCGGTGCGAGAAGGCGAGGGCTTTGACCCGCCCCTGGAAGGCGATGTCATACTCCCGGAGCTTCTTCGAGGAGCCGTCCTCGTTGTAGGTCTCCGGGTCCGCCCCCGGGCAGGACCATCCGAACATTGAGCCGGCCAGCATGGCTTCGAGCTGTCTCTTGGTCATGCTCGGCCCGTTCATCTTGTCCGCCACGTCCTGGGCGGTCTTGGGGTCTTCGTAGCGGGCTTCGATGTAGTAACCGCTTTCCCCCCGGAGGACCCGGATCACGGTGCCGGGTTCGCTCGGGTGGATCAGGAAAGCCCGCTTGGGCAGGCCCTCCGCCGTTTTCGTCGTGTACATGGTGTTCATGGTGTTGCGCCTCCTTGCGCGTTCGATCAGATCAGAGGCCGGCGCCCGTGCCGGCCGCGTCCCGTGAAGGGGGACAGGGCCTCGAGGGCGGACCCTATCAGGATGACCAGGGCGAAGGCGCCCCCGAGGATGAGGGTGAGAATTGCTCCGCTCATCCTCTAAACTCCTTCCGGGTGATGATGTACCAGGCCGCCGCCATGAGGATGAAAGCGGCCAGAGGGAAGCTCCGCCACGTGGCGATTGAGCCGGCCAGGGCGCCCGTCATCAGTATCAAAAGCGCCTTGACTCTCGGGCTGTCCCGTTCTGTACTCTTCAAGGTCAGGCCTTCGCGGCCGGCCGGCGGACCTTCCGGGCTCTCGTCTGGACGGCCGGCTTGTCGAGGCCGTTCGCATAGGTCCAGGGCCGGGCGGCCCGGGCGGCTTCGGCCTTCGAGGTGCCGTTGATTTTCCGAATGGTCTCGAGGTCTTTCATCTGAGTATCCTCCATATTTTCAAGGGGTTAGGGGTGAAGGGCTCGCGCCTGAAACCGCCGGCCTGCCCGGCTTAGTCCAGCGTCCGCCCGGCCTTGCGCGTGCTGTCAAGGGCCTCGGGGGGAAAGCGCCAGGCTTGCGACCGGAATCCCTGCCGGCCCGCCCTGGCTCTCCCCTGTGGGGGATCGAATAGCAGATGGAGGGGGAGGTTAGGCCCTCCCCTCGAGGTCCTTGACGTGTAACGCGATCCGTTACAGAGTAAAAAAACGTTCCCCGGAGGGCCGCGAAGTCTTCCAGGACCCTGGCCAGCTTGGCGCCCATCAACGCGGCCATCGGCCGCCTGTCTCCAGGCGTCCGCGTTCCAGCTATTAAGGCGCGACTGAAGGCCTTTTAACCCGCCCCCGGTCCGGCTTCCTCAGCCGGCCGCCCCTAGGGGGGCATTTTAGGGTGAGCGGGCGCGTCCCTTCTTAGGTCTTCCACGTCCTCCGGATTGTCACGGCCACCAGGTCCGGCGCTCTTCAAGCGCCCGGGTTCCCTCGAGAGCCCTTCCGGGGGGTCGCCCCCGTGCCACCTCGAGGCCTCCGGCTCGGCCTTGCCTTAGATGAAGCGGGCCTAACCTGGTGACCGATATTTTCGGCGCCTCGAACCCGGGTCCGCCGGGCGCCCTGTCTCGCTCCCTCCCGGGGAGCTTGTCGGCCACTCTCATAATAGGGGCGGCGCTTTCGTTTGTCAAGTCTTTTTTTCATTTATTTACTGAAGTTGCACATTCTAAAGGGCCTCAAGGCGTACTTTCCAGGGCTCAAAAGGGCGCCTGGACCTTCAAAGGACCGCCGGCGCCTGGACCTCGAGCGCTTTAAGAAGGACGCCTCAAAGTGTACGTGTACGTATAGGTTGAGCGCGTTTCAGGGTGAACCTGTACGTGTAGGTCAGAAGGGGGGGAACTCGGACGTGAGCGTATAGGTTGAGGGAGGATTGACCTGTACTTCAACGTTGGATAGATGCCCTTCGGGACAAGAGGCCGACGGCCTGACCCTGGCCAGGTGTAAAGTATCTTTACACTACTACATCTAGTGGCATAGCTCGAGCACTACCATATATAGTGGTGATACACCTTGCCTTATTTCCTTTAGAATGAACTACTTGCATCAATAGGTGGGTCGCATAATTAACATTATGTCAACTAACACGTGACAGGGCACCAGGCGCCCCCAAGGGCCATGGCGTAACTCGAGGCCTGTCAATAAGATAAAGGAGCGCGGGGGGGTAGGATTCCGGGACTCCGGGGTCGCCCACACGTGTAATATGCTTACATCACGAACATCGGCACACTGGTCTGCCATCGCATAACGATCCCTTCCCAAATTCTGGATCCCCTCATTTCCCAGGTCTTACCCTACATTTACCTGGGTACCCCCCCTTTGTAGGGTAACGATCCCTTCCGGTACCATCGTTTTTCCACCCAGTATGTCGTCTTTTTCCAGACATACTATGCAGAAGATCACGTGTTACGTGATGTACTACACGGAGTCGCATTATAAGGCTCCGGCTTTATAATCAGGCATTATAAGCTCCCGCCATTATAGGACAGGGCATCACTTATCGAGAAGTGTGTAGCTTATTGCACAGGTACCCCACTGTCCTATTTAGGGTACAAGTGTACTCAAAAGAGGACAGTCTCTTATCCGCGAGCTGGGGCCTAGCGGCCATCGCATGGGGTGAAGATCCGATATTATTTCTAGAGACAAATTACACTCCTAGGACCTATTGTAGGCCCTAGGAGTGTATTATACTATAAGATAAATATTACATTCCTGAAATAGAATTAGAAGAGCGAAGAGAAGATGACTGGTCTTACTGGGTGGGGGTCCGGGGGAGGGTAAAGCTGTAACGGGCCGGCCTGAAAATAGGGGGGGACTTGACAAACTCCAAAGTAAAGAGTATAATAAGAGGCAGTGAGAGATGAGACCTGTTACGGTCAAGGAGACTTAAATGGCAGAACCGGAAAAGAACCCCGTAGTCGCGGAGCCTGTCAAGGCCGACCCGACCAAGGACGTTATCTTCCCGGAAGATCAGCTTGCCGACATCGAGCAGAAGTACGACGCCGACAAGCTCAAGGCCGATGAGGCTACCAAGCCGGCCGGCGACGGTGGTGCCTCTCCCGAGGCTGATGAGGACGCTTCCGTTACGAAGCTGTCCGACTTCATGCGGAAGAAGGGCATCAACGACGTTGGCAAGCTGGTGGACATCGCGGCCGAGTACGAGAGCAAAAACACGAAACTTGCCCAAGAAGTTGCGCGGCTCTCGGCGGTTCAGCGTTACCCTGCGGGACAGGGCGGGATTCAGTCTGAAGGCCAAGGCCGACAGATGGTCACCGTCGATGACGACATCGTCCTCCCTGAAAACCCGATCTCGTTGGTCACGGAGCCCGGGGCCCTGTCCAAGCTGGTAAAACAGCTTGACGAAAGACAGGACCGGCGCAACGCCCAGCGCGAGCAGGCCAGAACTTACGGGGACATCCAGGCTAGGGTACAGGCCAAGATGGATCAGAACCCGGAGGAGTTCATCAAGCTCCGCCCGATGATGCTCGATCTGTCAAAGGCCAACCACCAGGCAGACATAGACCAGCTTTACGATGCGGCCAAGACCCAGTACACGAAGGAGCGACAGTCTCTTGTCGCGGAGATCAAGGCCGAGCTGGGACTGACGGGGGCCGAGAGCGAGAAGCTCAAGGCGATCGTCGGTCGTGTCCGCCAGGCGCCCATCTCGGGCGGAACGGGGGTTCAGGTCAAGCCCGGGGAATCGAAGCCCGACAAGGAAGGCGCTGAGTTGCTGAAGGCGATCGCCAACGCGGACAAGTATTAGCCTCTTAGGAGGGCTACCATGTCCAACATCAGAACCGACTTCAACGTCAGCAATTTCGAGTCCGGCATCCGTAAGCTCGATGTCCGGGACTTCATCTTCAACCTCGAGCCCGACGAGGCCCCGTTCGTCACTCTCCTTTCGAAGGTTCGGAAGGAAGCGACCCAGGACGTCGTCTTCAGCTGGTTCGAGGACGCCTCCATCGGCAAGTGGACCCAGGTCAACAATGCCGGCGGCGCGTACGATGACGCCACGGCCACCATCGTTGTCGATGACGCCGACATCTTCCAGATCGGCGACCTCGTCCTGTGCGTCACGGGCGGGGAAATCCTCCGCGTCACGGGCGTCGATCCCACCGGTGGGGCCGCCCAGCACATCGACATCTCCCGCGCCTTCGGCTCCACGGCCGCCGCGGCCGCCGGTGTCGCCAATAACTGCTACCTCGTCCGCCTTGGCCAGTCCATGGCCGAGGGCTACACGGTCGGCGACCAGCTCATCACGACCAAGACCAAGGTCGATAACTACGTCCAGATCTTCTCCCGGCCCGTTCAGCTCACCGAGACGGCCAATGCCGTCGCCACCTACGGTGGGAACCGCCGGAATTACGAGCGCAAGAAAGTCGGCGTTGACATCAAGCGCGACCTCGAAGCGGCCTTCCTGTTCGGCGAGCCCTATTACACGGCCACCGGCCCGAAGTACGCCACGGGCGGCATCAAGCACTTCATGGCCGCCGTCTCCCCCGCGCTCAACGCGGCCGGCGTCCTCCACCAGGACGACTTCGACAGCTGGCTGGCCGACGCCTTCGCCTACGGCTCCAGCGAAAAGTTCCTGTTCGCCTCTCCCCTGATCCTCGCCCAGATGAACGCCTGGACCTACTCCTACGTTCGGACCGATCCCGGACCGCGGACGGATTGGGGCATCAAGTACACCACGTACGTCTGCCCGTTCGGCACCGTCAACATGGTCCTGAACAAGAACTTCCTCGGCCCCCTTGCCGGCCAGGCCTTCCTGCTCGACATGAAGGAGCTCGTGTACCGGTACCTCGCCGGGCTCGACCTCAAGCTCTCTACCGACCTTCAGCCCAAGAACGCCCACTACCTGCTCGACGAGTACGCCGGCACGGTCGGTCTCGAAATCCACAGCCCCCTCAAGCACGCACGGATCTACGGGGTCACCGCCTAGTCTTAATCCTGCGGAGAGTCTGCGGACCTCCCAGGTTACCGGGGCCCGGGTCGAAAGGCCCGGGCCCTCGGTTCATCCATCCAGCCTGTTATGGCAAGGAGATTATCAACGATGTACACTTTTAATGCACGATGTCAGGCGCTTACGGTAGTCCTCAAGCCGTCCAGCCGCACGTTCGTCGGAACGGAGCTGGTCAAGACCCCGGGCCTCAAGGCCCGCTTCGAACGCGGTCTGTTCCAGACCGAGGACGAGGAACTCGCCACCCTGCTTCGGAAGCTCATCGCTTCCGGGAAGGAACGAGAGGTCGTCGAGCTCACCAACCTGGACGAGCTTTTCTATAAGGTCAAGGGCCACAAGAATCAGCGGGGCCCCATCGCGGCGGTGGAAGACAGCAAGGGCATGAACGCCACCAAGGTGGAGGAGAAGACTCCGGAACAGGGATTCGACTGTGTCATCTGTGAGAAGAAGTTCAAGAACCAGAAGGCGCTCAACATGCACCTGGTCAGCCACCGTCCCGGTGTTCAGGTAGAGGTTACCGAAAAGGCGCCCACCTCGTAAGAGAGGGCACCATGGTCTTAAACGACATCATCGCCCTGGTCGAAGAGAAGTGTGACGGCAGAAGTCTTGGGGTAGCCAAGCACAAGCGGTGGGCCCAGCTCGCCCGCGAAGAGGCCGTCCGTTCCGCGATCACCGGGGGATTCCACGGGATCTACTTCCTGTACAAGGAAGCCAAGGTCACCGGTGGGAGCGTACTTGGTCAAGCCAGGTACCAGATCCCCGACGACTACGTGGACGATCTGGCCGTGTGGTACGACGGGACCCAGCTCATCAAGGGCGACCCGGGCGTGCTCGACGTCACGGCCGAGGAAGACCGGGCCGGATCCTACCTGCCCACCTGGTACGCCATGCGTGGCCTCGAGTTCGACATCATGCCCACCCCGGGCATCGCCGGCAAAGAGATCAAGCTGTTCTACAACGCCATGCCCGAAGAGATCACGTCCGCCACGGACGCGGCCACCTATCACGATTACTTCATGGATAACTGGGCCAATCTTCACGTTTTCGGCATGGCAGAGTACGCCGCGGACTCGCTCGGTGGGTACGCCGCGGCCAAGTCTTTCCGGGATCGCTTCAACGAAGAGATCTCCCGCCTCACCATCAACAACCGCCGGTTCTGGATCAAGGGCACCAAGATGCGGCTCCAGAACTGGGACGAGTTCGCATCCAAGCAACGGTACCTGTTCCCGCAGTTCGGCGGGGTGTACAGGACCGAGGAGACAATCTAATGGAAACGAAAAACCTTTTCGGATTCAAGGGCTGGCTGGAGATCCGCGACAACAAGACCAAAGAGCTGATCCTCCGCACGCCCAACACGATCGTGGACGGTGGGCTGGCCATCGCGGCCAAGCTCCTTGGTGACGCCGCGGCTACGGTCCTCGCAAAGGCGTGGGTCGGCTCCGGCTCCACGGCCGTCGAGGACGACGACGATGCGATGACGACTCCCCTCGGCGCCGCCGTCACCCCCTCCTTCTCCAGGGTCACGACCCTGGTGACCAACGACACGGCTCAGTTCGTGTCGGTCCACACCGCCCTCCCCGGCGGCTGGGCTGTCAAGGAGTACGGGATCTTTACGTCGGACAATGTAATGTTCAACCACGTCGTCTTCTCGGTCATCAACCTGGCCGAGGCGAACGAACTCGAGTTCACCTACAAGGTTCAAGTTCAAAGGGTCATTTAAGGTTAACCCAAGTTAACCTTAATGGAGGCCCAAGTGGCTGAAAAGATTACGAATGGTGCGTTCACTACATCTCTATCTGGGTGGACGAACTATGGAACGTACAACTTTCACGCCAGCGCGAGTAAGGCCCTGGCCGAATCCGTCTCTCAGACCGAGTCCGACCAGCACAAGCTCCGCCAGTATTTCAGCGTCTCCGGGACCGTGTCCTCGGCAATCTTGAACGCGCACATCTACTGGGACATGGTCCACAAGCTCAACCACGGAGAGGCCGATTTCTACATCTACCTTCGAAAGCCCGACGGAACCATGCTCCAGCTGGCCGACCACTCCGAAGAGGCCACCGTCGATAAGACCGGAAACGAGCAGATCGCTGACGATCTCGACATCACGGCCTACTTTACGGCTGTGGGCACGTACGCCATCGAACTCTGGGCCACCGTGAAATCCTCCTGGAAGATGAACGGAGACGAGATCGACGACTACACCACGTACGCCTGGTTCGACGACATTTCCCTGGCCGTCATCGAGCGTGTTTTCAAGACGATCGTGGAGGGCCTGGGTGGCGGGGAGCTGACAGCGCGGGCCTCCGGGTTGGCGGCGCTCGAGGTTGCCGGCCTAGAGGAGTCGATCTCCCACGTCGGCGGCTACCAGCCCGGGGTGGACCCGAAACAGACGGTATCCCAGAGGAATAAGGCCGGACTCCACGAGTTCCTTCATGCCAACGTCGAGGGCAACGCAACCGAGGGCGCCGGCCTGGCCGAGTCCCTGGAGAGAACGTACACGTACCGCCAGAGGGACCTCCCCGATATGCCCAACAAGGTCGGGCTCGACGAATCCCTGAAGGCTCGCTGGAAGGTCGGCAACGTCACCTACGAGCGAGACATCATGGCCCAAGAGGACATCTGGGAAGACATCGACCCTGTCGATACTTACTGGGAGACCGTGTAATGGACCACTATATCCCCCTCGCCGAGATAATCGGGTTCAAAGGGATCAATGCGGACTTCCTAGAGGAGATGCTCCCCAACGCCGACAACCCGGTGTACCTCACCGACGGCGACAACATTCTCATCCGGAACGGTAAGATCGAGAAGATGAGGGGGGCCGGGTATCTGAACGACATTTCTGTCCCTCGAGGAGGCGGGTCTGCTCGCCGGATCCAGGCTCTACACGTCTATGAGGACTACTCCCAGAACAAGTACCTCATGGCCTTTACTCCGGAGCAGGTCGAGTACCTCTCGAGCGACACCGGGTGGAGCGACATCGTCGGCCTGGCAGGAACGGACGAGTCCGTGGTCAGCGTTGTGAACATCGCCAACAAGGTCGTCTGGACCATGAGCGACGATCCTACCATCCGGTACTGGGACGGTGTCTCCGCGGGCAACCTTATCGACGACGCGGTAATCAGGGCCAGGTACCTCATGAAGCACAAGACCTGGATGTTCCTGGTCCGCCCCATCCAGGGCGCCCTGGGGGCATGGACGGAAAGATACCAGGAAGTGTGGCCGTCGTACCCAGGCAACCCTGCTCTGTTCGACCCGACAGATCGCCTCATGATCGACTGCGACGGGGCCATCAACGGGTGCCGCGAGCTCGAGGACGCGCCGATCATCTACTTCCCTGGCTCGATCCACAGGATCTATCTCATCAACGAGAACGACGGGTTCGCCTCCCAGCCCATCACGAACGACGTCGGGCTTATGGCAGGCAGAACCCTGACGGGCGGATCCGGGGTCCACTACTTCCTTTCGAAGAAGGGCGTGATGGGCATGACCCTGGGTAATCAGCCCGTCCCCCTCTCGTGGTCGAAGTTCAATAAGCTCATCATCGACGGGATCGACCCGCTCAACTACGGGAAGGCGATCGCCAGGTTCTTCGAGGACTCAGGGCATCTCTACGTGGCCTTTCCTCCTGCCGGCCAGGGAGACAACGGGACCCTGCTCATCTACGACACGATGAACAACGAGCTGGTAGGGAAGCGCACCCTGACCCAGCTCCATTACTCCGCGTTCGGGGTCTTCGAGAAGGACCTAACAAACGTTCCAGCAGGAGACAGAGTTTTTTATGGCATTGGCGGGATTCCGATCATCGGAACGAGCGAGGGCCTGGTCCTCGAGGAGAAGTACACGACGTACCAACAGCTCAACGACACGTACGTCTCCTCCGGCACCCTGCCCCCGATCTTCTTCGGCGACCGGCACAAGAACAAGAGGCTCATGCAGTGCGACCTCTTCGTCGAGAAATTAACGGATGAGGCCATAACCTTTAATATCGAAATCTCCAATGAAGCTAACGTTACTACGGTCACCCCGTACGTGGTGGCCGGCACCGGCAATCAGGGGATCCGCCGGTACGTGGTCAACATCGACGTTTTCGGCAAGGAGTTCCGACCGGTGATAAAGGACTCGGGAAATATGTACGGCTTCAAATTGCATGGCATTATTTTCAGGGGCTACGTAGCCACCCATAAGTAGGAGGGAACCATGGAAGATCTCAAGAAGATCCTTAGCGGACACTACGTTTTCGATGGCGGGATCACGGACGGTACGATCATGCTCAGGACGGTGGAGTCCTACGGTGGCTTCGGTGAAGCTATCCAGGCGATTGGGGCCGCAAAAGTCGCCCTGATTTTGAGTGGCTCCTGCGTGTGCGAGTACACCCGTACCATCCCTGTCACGACCACGCTCATCATTCTCCCGGACACCACGATCACTGTCAATCCGGGCGCGACGCTCACCATGAACTGCGGCGTTCTGTCCATGTCGGCTACGGCGTGGAGAACCCTGGTTGGCGGGGGCGGCACGTTCGTCGATAACGCGATCGACCTGTCCGAGACCGCCGGCGGACCGACTGGCCCCAAGGGCGCTACTGGTCCTACCGGTCCCAGCGTCACCGGCCCTACCGGACCCAGCGTCACCGGTCCCACCGGCCCCAGTGTCACCGGTCCTACCGGGCCCAGCGTGACTGGACCCACGGGTCCCAGCGTCACCGGTCCTACCGGAGCCGACAGTACCGTTACGGGTCCTACTGGCCCCCAAGACGCTTCTACGATTGGCGGGGTTACCGTAACGATTAACAACCCTCAGCCCGGGGACATCCTCACGTACTCCCCGACTGGCCCGGCCTGGATCAACGCACAGCCGGCATAACCATGGCCAAGCCCCGGGTGTACAAGAGACCTCACGTCGAGGATCCTAAGTTGAAGAAGACCCTTCAACAGATCGACGACGAGTTCTCTAACGTCTATGCCGCCATCCCGTCTGCCTTCGGGAACGTGGATGGCGGGCGCCCGGACTCTGACTACACAAGTACGATCGACATCGACGGGGGGACCGTATAATGGCCGTCATCATCCAGATCAGGCGCGGAACCGCGGCCGAGTGGTTGGCCGCTGACCCGATCCTTGCCGAAGGAGAGATGGGCTGTGAAACAGACACGAACAAGTGGAAGATCGGGAACGGCGATGACATCTGGTCGGTCCTTCCGTATTCAAGCGGTCCAGCAGGTCCGACGGGCCCTGGCGCTACTGGCCCGACAGGACCAAGCGTCACGGGCCCCACTGGCCCAGCCGTCACCGGGCCCACGGGAGCGGCCTCCGCGGTCACAGGCCCAACCGGTCCGTCCGTCACGGGACCCACGGGGCCCCAGGTAACCGGGCCGACCGGTCCTTCTGTAACCGGGCCTACCGGTCCTTCTGTCACTGGTCCATCCGGCGATCCAGGAGTTACGGGTCCGACCGGGCCGAGTGTCACCGGGCCTACGGGCCCGAGCGTCACGGGACCTACTGGCCCGTCCGTAACTGGCCCTACCGGTCCTTCTGTCACCGGACCGACTGGTGCTGACTCTACGATAACTGGACCTACTGGTCCGTCTGTCACCGGTCCTACCGGTCCTTCTGTTACTGGTCCAACGGGTCCCAGCGTTACTGGCCCCACCGGTCCGAGCGTAACGGGCCCAACGGGCCCTGCATCTACCGTTACTGGCCCCACAGGGGCGACCGGGGCAGGCCACACGAAGCGTAGTTTTTGGTGGGACGTGTACTGGCCTGGGATCGACGGTATCATCAGCCCGGAGATCCAGGAGGACCTGACCGTCGTTGCGATCCAGGGGTACATCAAGGGCGGAACGAGCGTCACATTCAACATCGAGGACAGGGCAACGATCGGTAGCGCCGGAACAGACCTAATGTCCTCCGACATGGTGGCCGACCTGGACGGCGAGAGGGTCACCTCGTTTGCGCTCGGAACCTTGACGGCCGGGCACTTCCTGTACCTAGACATCTCTGGTGTTGTCGGGGCCGTCGAACAGGTCAGCGTCACCGTCATCTGCACGGGGCCCGCCGGCGATGCGGGTCCTACGGGCCCCGGCGGAGCAACCGGTCCGACCGGGCCTGGGATCACTGGCCCCACCGGGCCGAGCGTAACCGGCCCCACGGGAGCCCCCTCGAGCGTGACTGGCCCGACCGGGCCGTCGGTCACGGGCCCAACCGGAGCTGACAGCACCGTAACTGGGCCAACTGGTCCTTCGGTAACCGGGCCCACTGGCGCACCGTCCACGGTCACTGGCCCCACGGGACCTAGTGTCACTGGACCAACCGGCGCCGATTCCACCGTGACCGGGCCTACCGGTCCGAGCGTCACTGGCCCTACCGGCCCGGCATCCACAGTCACAGGACCTACCGGACCGTCCGTGACTGGCCCAACCGGGGCCGACTCTACGGTAACGGGACCGACTGGACCGTCGGTAACGGGCCCTACTGGTCCGCAAGGCGATCCTTCCACGGTCACCGGACCCACCGGGCCCGGAGTGACCGGTCCTACCGGTCCTGGATCCACGGTAACTGGTCCGACTGGACCGTCGGTAACGGGCCCTACTGGTGCAGATTCAAACGTTACCGGACCGACCGGGCCCAGCGTTACTGGCCCTACCGGAGCTGACTCCACGGTCACCGGTCCCACCGGACCCAGCGTCACAGGTCCGACCGGGGCAGACTCTACCGTTACCGGACCTACCGGACCATCTGTCACCGGTCCGACAGGCCCTAGCGTAACGGGTCCTACGGGTGCGGACAGCGCTGTCACCGGTCCGACCGGACCGAGCGTGACAGGGCCAACCGGCCCTGTCTCTGCCGTAACCGGCCCAACCGGCCCGAGCGTAACTGGACCTACTGGGGCCGACTCTACTGTAACCGGACCCACCGGACCTAGCGTTACCGGGCCGACCGGAGCTGACAGCTCCGTAACCGGACCTACTGGTCCGTCGATCACTGGCCCCACCGGAGCCGACAGCACGGTAACAGGACCAGGGGGCCCTACTGGCCCCACAGGCCCTAGTGGTGCGGCCTCAACGGTCACTGGCCCTGGTGGTCCTACTGGTCCTACTGGACCTGAAGGATATCCTTCAGAAGTTACCGGACCTGGCGGCCCGACCGGCCCAACTGGTCCGGTATCTACTGAGCCATCTACCGTTACGGGCCCTACCGGACCTGGCGGAGCGGCATCTACCGTTACGGGCCCTGGAGGCCCAACGGGTCCGACCGGACCCGTCTCCACTGAGCCATCCACTGTCACTGGTCCTACCGGGCCGGAGGGCGATCCCTCCACAGTCACGGGCCCAGGTGGACCTACCGGACCGACTGGCCCGGTATCTACGGAGCCGTCCACCGTAACCGGCCCAACGGGGCCTGGGGGTGCGCCATCGACAGTTACTGGTCCTGGTGGTCCGACAGGACCTACTGGTCCAGAGGGAGATCCGTCTGAAGTTACTGGCCCGGGTGGTCCGACTGGACCTACCGGACCTATTTCTACCGAGCCGTCCACTGTTCCTGGACCCACGGGTCCAGGTGGCGCGGCATCCACCGTGACAGGACCGGGTGGCCCCACAGGACCTACCGGTCCAGTTTCTACTGAACCCTCGACAGTTCCTGGGCCGACTGGTCCGGACGGCGCGGCATCTACCGTGACCGGGCCCGGAGGCCCGACAGGTCCTACCGGACCCGTCTCCACTGAGCCATCCACTGTCACCGGCCCGACTGGCCCTGGTGGAGCGGCGTCCACAGTGACCGGTCCTGGTGGCCCGACTGGTCCAACCGGACCTGTTTCTACCGAGCCCTCAACGGTCACGGGACCCACGGGGCCTGATGGTGCGGCCTCAACGGTAACTGGCCCTGGAGGCCCGACAGGACCAACTGGACCTGTTTCCACCGAGCCATCCACAGTGACGGGTCCTACCGGACCTGGTGGAGCTCCGTCCACAGTTACTGGTCCCGGGGGACCTACTGGCCCTACCGGTCCGGAGGGAGACCCCTCTACCGTTGCTGGCCCAACCGGCCCGACCGGACCCAGCGTCACCGGCCCGACCGGACCCAGCGTCACCGGCCCGGCCGGAGAGAACTCCGTCGTCACTGGCCCAACCGGACCAGGCGGGGCGGCCTCAACGGTTACTGGCCCAGGCGGCCCCACTGGTCCTACTGGACCGTCCGTGACGGGGCCGGCCGGAGCATCCGTCAAGAGGATCATGTACTTCGTCGTGTCCTCTCCTGGGGTGGTCACCATCCCTCTCGGTTACATTCCAGAGACGTGGACTGCCGCCAGGATCGACGCTTACGTATTCGGTGGTACGAACTGCGTTTTCAATATCGAGGAGAGGACTTCCCCGGGTACCGCCGGAACGAACATGATGACTGGAGACATGACGGCTACGACGTCCCTAGTGACTGACTCAACCCTCGCAAACGGCGGGCTGGCCGCAGGAAACACTCTTGCCCTAGACATCTCGAGCGTTTCTGGAGCCGTACTTTACATCGCCATCGTGATCTCGGAGTAATGAGATGCCCATCCTTGAGACCGTTGACACCTACACCAGCGGGAGCGGCAACTGGACGTGCCCGGCTGGAGTTTTCTTGGTGTTGGTGGAGTGTTGGGGTGGTGGTGGAGGCGGCGGCGGCGGGACCGCGGAATCCAGTGGTGGTGGAGGCGGCGGCGGCGGAGCATACGGGAATAGGTGGATCCGCGTCCAACCAGGATCCACGTATGCCTATGCAGTAGGCGCGGCCGGAACCGGTGGAACTCTCGGCCTAGACGGCACCGGCGGCGGAGATACATATTTTGTCAACAGCTCTTCTGGGTGCGTGGTCAAAGGAGGCCAGGGTGGCAAGGGCAACGTCAACGGCGGCGGCGGCGGCGGCAAGGGTGTCATGACATACGGCGACATAGGATACGATGGAGGAGTCGGCGCCACACAGCAACCAAACGGCGGCGGTGGCGGAGGATCTGGTGGTACCGGATCTAACGGTAACTCGGCGTCAAGTAGCACCGGGGCCACCGCCCAGACCGGAGGAGGAAACGGCGGAAACGGCGGAAGTACCGGAGCCGGATCGGCCCCAACTACGCCACCCGGCGGCGGCGGTGGGGGTGGCGGTCTTCCCGTTGGCGGAACTAGGGCCGGCGGTGCCGGCAAGATAGGGAAGGTCACCGTATCTTATTCGAAGATGCGCGTATTCGCCTCTGGGATTATGTCCTAATGGGTGGCCCAGATGATCCTCACCTGCTTGATGTACTTTACCGTGGGCCTTATCCGGGACGCCATGGCGACCTTATGGTACCGCGCCGTGTACAAAGGACAAGCTGGGGTCGCTGGTGGGCTTGGTGGCGGAATAGACGTCGTGGACATCGTGGTTATTGCCCTGCTTATCCGGGCCTGGTCGGCTCCATTGGTCATAGCTTATTCCTTGGGTACATCCCTCGGAACATACTTGATAGTAAAATTTTCTAAGGAGAAATGAGATGTCTCACACCATGGTCAACCCCTCTTTCGAAACTTGGGACATGGATCCCGCCGAGGGCGGCTACAAGCCCGACGGCTGGACCATCACCAAGGCCGGCGCCGCGGAGCTGGTCACCAACGGTCACTTCGCCTCGAACGATCTGACCGGATGGACCGCCACCGATTGGGACGCCACTACTGGGGCGGCCGTTCACACGCCCGACACCGGGCACACGAACCCGCTCCAGCAGAACATCAACCTGGCCAACACGAAGGTCTATTCGGTCATCGTCAAGGTCTCCGGCCGGACCGCCGGCACGCTAACGCTCTCTTGTGAAAACGCCACAATCTCCCCGGTCTCGGGCGTCGTCAGCAAGCCCAACGTCTACTTCTTCCAGCTCACGGCCACGGCCGATGACGCGACGTCTATGCTGGCCCTCACCCCGAGCGCCACGTTCGACGGCCAGGTGGACTACGTGTCCGTCCGCATCAACGAGATCTCGAACGCCACCCAGGCTCGGAACCACGCGGACTGCGCCCCCTTTCCGTCCTGCGACGCCCTGGACATCGGTATCGACGCCACCCCCAATAAGGTGACGGCGAAGGCCGTTCTGACCCTCGTCGAGGCGCACGACTACTGCCTGCGGTTCTCGCACAAGTGGTACCACGACAACGTCGCGGTCGTCGATCCCGCCGTTGCCGCCCACACGCCCACTCTTACGGTCAAGACGCACGACGCCTCCCTCTACCTCCAGGCCGACCTGAGCTGGGCCGCCGGCGCGTACGCCTTCCCGATCACCCTGGTCGCGGTCAGAGAGACCTGGCGCCGGCACTTCACGTCTCCCGCCGGCGACACGTCCTTCCTGATCCTTTTCGACTCCGACGACATGCAGGGCGCGACCGTGTACAAGGAACACATCGTCCTCGACGACTTCCACTGCGAAGACCTGACGGACGCCGGGCTGGTCTAATCATGCCCGAAAAGTACATCGGTAACACCCACGTCACGGTGGAGGAGTACGCCTGCAAGCACTGTGGGCTACTCCCCCCGCGGTTCATGGATGACGAGTTCGAGATGAACCTCGAGTACCAAGTCCTGTTCCGCGGCTTCGAAGAGATCAGGCGTAAGCGCGGCGATAAGCCGCTCGGTGTTACCAACGGGTACAGGTGCCTCGAGCACGAGCAGGCTCTGTACGACGCGTGGCTCCTGGCCGGAAAACCAGGGGAGGTACATGGGTTCCTTTCCGCCCACGTGTTTGGATTGGCCATGGACCTGGTCTGTAACGACTGGGTCGATCAGGCCCTCATCGTCTCGATCGCCAGGAAGCTGAATCCTCGCCCTCGGATCGGTTGGAAGCAGTACAGGTCGGTTGGATCCATGCTGGTCCACCTCGACTACGGACAGCTCATTCAGCCCTGCCCGACGCTCAATTTCACGGCTGGAGTGGAGTGGTAAGATGAACCCAACAATCAAGACCATCATCGAGATATTTCTAGCTGTCGTAGGACTCACTACGGCTACGGTGGTTGCCATGGCAAAAATAAAAGAAGCTAAGGCTAAAAAGGTCGACCCATCGTGGAAGCCAAACCCTCAGCGGTGCCGAGAGGAGAGAGACAGGATCATCTCCCTCGAGGGCCAGAACAGGGTCTGGGCTACCAGGTTCGACAACGTGGACGATGGCATCAAAGACCTGAAGGCCGGGCAGGCTAAACTGATCGACCTCCACCTGACGAGGTAACATGAAGATCCCCAAACTGGCCCTGGTCATCGGGGCCGCGGTCCTGGTGCTGGCGATCGCCCTCGGCTTCCACTTCTACATGGGGTCGAGGATCGCCACCGCCGTGGCCAACGAGCGCGTCCGGGCGGCACAGGCCGAGGTGGCCCTGGTCTCGGCACAGCTCCAGGCGAGCCACGTCATCAACTCCCAGTACGAGGCCAGCCTCGAGGCGGCCCGGCAGGACGCCCTGGCCAGGGAGAAGTGGTTCCAGAGTCAAATCGCTCACGTCCAAACTGCAAGTCCCGCGGAGCTGGTGGACCAGGGTTCCCAGATACTGGGAGTCTCGGACATCAAGTCGGACGGCGTCACCGTGCAAATGCCGGTAGAGACCTACCGCAAGATCGTGTTCATTCTCGTTGATCGCCAGGAATACATGAACGTCAGAGAGCCCGCCTGGAAAGAACGCGAGGCTCTGTACCAAAAAGACATCGCCCAGTACAAGGCCAACGAGATCCTGTACGATCGTAGGGACGCGCTTAACAACAACATTATCAGCGACTTACGTGTAGTCATCTCGAAGCACAAGACGACTACGTTCTTTGGAAAAGTCGCGTGGGCCGCGGCCGGCTTCGGGGCCGGCGTGCTGGCCAACAAACTTATTTAAGGAGGCCTGATATGGCCGGAATCAAACTGCTCGACAAGAGACCCGGGAACCTGGACTTCATCGTCAACGAACTCCTCAAGCCTGGCGTGCGCGAGATGATGTTCGACGACTCCATCGGCATGGCCGAGATCGCCGTGTCCCTCTTCGATCCGTTCACCATGGTGTACGGGATATTCGAGAAGGGCCACCCGATCCCGATCGGCACGATCATCCTCGATGGTGTGCGACCCTTTCGGGGGTGCGAGATCCATGCGGCTATCTTTAAGCCAGAGAACCGGAACGCCAAGAAGATGCAGAGCGTAGCCATGCTCCTGAAGCAGGACCTCCTGTTGCGCTGGAACCTTCATTACGCGCAGGCCCGGTGCCTCTCTTCCAACGTCGCGGCCTCGGCACTTCTCACGAAATTGGGCATGGTCAAGATCGGTACGAAGCCGGGCAACGTCGTCTCCGGCGGGAAGTACGAGGACGTTGACGAATACTACGTCGTCCTCGACGGCGACAAGCTTTTCGACCTCGATAGAGGAGGCAAATAACATGGGCGCTAAAGTTCAAACTACTCAAACCGAACTGCTGACCCCACAGCAGAAGGCCCTGCTCAACAGCATGATGACCGGGTCTTCGAATCTTATGTCCGGGATGCAATTTGGCCAGTCCTGGGGCGGTCCCGGGTCCACTTCCAGGCAGGGGTACGGCGGCACTCCGTGGAACACCCAAGGCGGCGGGGGGAAACTCCAATCGACCCCCATGGCACCAATCCCGTCTTCTTCCGGGTACCAGGCCACTAACCCCGGCAACCCTGGCGCGTCCCCTTGGGGCATGGCGGCCTACTCCGACAGGAACCAGATCGTCTCCCCAATCGTGAATCCGTTCAGACGTAACCTTGGAGGGTAACATGGGCTCCTACAACCCCTACGACGAGAGCACCTACAACCCGACGCAGAAGGCGCTGTCGCGCCCCCTGACTGCGCCGAGCTTCAATCCAAACAGGTCCACTACCAGGACGCCCACTACGAGTCCGTCTGTCCCCCCTGCCTCTACGGCAGACAACCAGGGCGGAGGGATGGCGACCACCACGCCGGCGGCCGCTACCGTGCCCGTTGGCGGAGCGGCAACCCCTCCCCAGTCTGGAGCGAACGCCAACCCCAACGCCGCCCCTACCGCACAGGAAGACCTGGCCAAGTGGGGCTATACCGGCGAGATCCCGATCAATAATATCGAACAGCAGGCGATCGACTTCGTCAACAATATGTACGGATCCGGCGGGGCCCTCGGGACGATGAACAACGCCCAGGACTACTACGACCAGGTCCTCCAGGGCAAGTACGGCCCGGAGGGGCAGGCCTACCTTCAGCAGGTACTTGACCCCATGCGGACCAGCCAGATGCGAGATTACGGGGAAATGTCCAAGGCCCTCGCCACCAAGTTCTCCGACCTCGGCGGGTTCTACGGCGGGCGGGCGGGTATCGCGCAGGGGCGCCTCGCGTCCGACACGGCCAACAACATGGCCCAGCAGGAGGCCAACCTCCGGTACCAGGGGTTCAACGACAACATGAACCGGATGGGTGGCGCGGCCAGCGGCCTCCAGGGCCTGGCCCAGGCCCAGTCTGGGATCTCCGGCGATATGCTGAACTACCTGTTGTCCACCGGGGGCATGGTTACCGGGAGAGACGCTCTCAACCGGTCCCAGTACCAACAGGCCATGCAGAACTCGTACAACGACTGGCTCCGGGCTCGCCAGGAAAACCTCCTTCCGTTCTCGTGGGGCCAGAGCCTCGTTGGACAGCAGGCAGTCCAGCCGGTTGTCACCACGACTCCTTCCGCTTGGGGGGAGGCCCTTGGTACGGTCGGCCAGATCGGCTCCGCGGCCATGAAGTTTATCTAGGAGATTACAATGCCCAGCAACTACCGAGGCGGAGCGATCGTCATCGAACAGCCAAACCCCTGGGCCGAGGCTCTTCAGGGTCTCGGCGCCGGGGCAGGAATGATCGGCCAGGCGTTTCTCGAAAAGAGGGACAAAGAAAAAGCAACCATGCAGGACGTCGTCGGTGGTACCGCCACGGGCAAGTACAGTCCAGAGTTTTGGGCATCCAAGGAGGCCGAGGACTACCTCCGGTCTGCCGGGGTGTGGGATAAGCCAGAGATCCAGGGCCTCGTTACCAGGGCCCGAGCGGGGATGGGCTTCGGGGCCCCTCCGGGCGTACCAGCACAGTTGCCGGTCGCCCCGAGCTCTCCGTCCGCCGCGGCTGGAATCGGCGGCGGAGCGGTCAACGTTCCCCAGCCGGCTCCGGCCCCTCCGGACGCAAAACAGGTGGCCAACTATCTCGAGCAAGAGGAGACGGAAAAGAAGCTGGCGATATATGAGTTCCAGAGGAAGATCTCCTCGGCAGAGACCCGCCTTAACGCGGAGTACGCCAACGATCTCCGCATGGGGAACATAAAGTCTTTTGCGGAGCAGGTCTCCTTGACTATGAAGGTCCTGAAGCAGACGGGGTTTAAGTTCGATGACATTATTTGGAGGGGGAACGCCGAGTCCGGGCTCTCGTGGGAGATTAACCCTATTGCCCTCAAGAAACTAATGGAGGCGCAGGACAATAAAAAGGGGGCGTCGTACACCAAGTTCGAAAACACGGTATCGACCTTCAACGAGAAGCGCATGAGCCACGTCTCTAAACTGAGCACCTTCCTGTCCACGGACAGGGTTGATCCCAAGTCCCTAGCCCTCGACTCGAACGATCCGGAGACCTCCTATTATATGAACGCCATGGCGGCAATTAACAGCGAGCCCGACAAGAACAAGAGGGTAGCCCTCCAGGTTGAGCAGGCTGAGAAGATCGTAAAACAGCTCAACGATAACATCAAGCAGTACCGCCGGGTGATCCAGTCCGCTGGAGTCGAGGCCAAGGCGGAACAGGCAGATATTACGGATCGGTTCACCAAGGACATTACGTTCGAAGACATCTCCGGAGGCCTGTCTCCAGAAGAGTACAAGAAAAGGAAGGGCATCGTCCCGGAGCCCGGAAAGCTCATCAGCGACGTCCGGGGAGACTATCGTGGCAACAGCGTGACAGCGCCTAGGTTTAGCGACGTGTCTGCCAAGGACGCCGCCACCAAGGTAAGCGACACGTTCAAGGACATCAAGGCGACCGTCACCTCTGCCCTTCAGGACAACCCCGCGTTGGACTCGATGCAGATCAAACAGGTCATCCTCCAGAACAAGGATCAGATCATGGCGGAGTACGGGCTGAACGAGAAGCTGTTCTCTCTTCTCATGGCGATGTCTGACAAGGTCCTCGGATAGGAGATACAATGGGCGTCCTCGACGATATAAAAGCCGGACTCTCTGGGCCCACCGGTCCGCAAGAGGTGGTCGTGGAGACGCCTCTCGGCAACATCCCCAGCTCCCTGGACAAGATGTTTGAACAGCTCACCTACGAGGCCCGGAAGAAGAAGGCCCTCGAGGAGGCCGCCAAGACGTCCGCCAGGGACGCCAGCATCAGGGGCGCCGGCGGGGCTCCTTACGAGCCTCCTGTCATGACGACGAACCCGAACCTCGCCACTCCCCCTCCCGGGTGGGGCGGCCCCACCATCGGGCCCATCTCCCGGGACAAGGTAGAGCAGTCCCCGGAGTACTGGTCCGACCAGATGCGGAAGAGCGGCGGCGTCACCATCGGACCGTTCCGCGGCGACATCAACAAGGTCCCCCTCCTACCTCCGGCCATGACGGCTGGAACAATGGCCGGCCGGCAGGCGGCCCAGGAAGACGACTGGTCCGACGTGGGAAGACTCGCGCCCGTGGGCCAGTTCATCGACAGGCTCATCGGTAACGTCAATGCCGGTGCCGGCCGCACAGCGAAGGCCCTGGCCAGCCTGACCGACTCCCTGAGCCGAATCACTGGAATGGCGAAGGGTGGAATGTTCGACGACTGGGCCAAGAACCAGGAGTTCATCGCCGACTACTTCCGGGCCAAGTCCGGGGCCGTCTCCGGAACGAACCAGGAGGAGATCGGTGGTTTCGGGCGGATCGTCGCGGACGTCGGTGGGTCCCTGCTGTGGGACATCCCCCAGATCATGGCCATGAACCCGTACGGCCTGGCCATTCACGGTGCGGCCTACGGTCTCGCCGAGGGCGGAGTTGTGGGCATGATTAAGGGCGGCGTCACGGGCGCCCTGACCCACGGTATTTTCTCGGGTATCGCGGCGCTTCCCACCGTGGCCCGCATGCCGGTCGCGGCTGGCGTTGGCGGGTTGATGTCCGCCGTCGAGGGTGGTAGTCCGAAGGATGTTCTTACCGGCGCGGCCACGTGGGCAATACTTACCGGGAAGGGCGGTCCCAAGACGTCCCTCAAGGAGTTTAAGAGCAGGTACAGCCTCCCCGAATCGGTCAAGGCTGGGGTCGAGGGATACAAGACTAGCCGGATGGTCCAGCGGATCGAGACGTCCGGGATAACTCGCCAGGAGTTTCTTGGCAAGTATGACCAGATGAAGCACCTCATCTCTGAGGACGTGGCCAGGGACATCATCCTCGAGTGGAGCCCCAACGCCACGGCCGCGGACATCGCCAAGGCCGGAGGGGCGAAGGAGCTCCTGGACAATGCCGTAGCCGCGGCCAAGCAGGTCATCGAGAAGAGCGAGAAGTTCAACACCGCCGTCGGGAACATCGTCGCCAAGATGAGCGACGAACAGCTTGTCAGCACCAGGGCAGAGATGCAGGCCCCCAGGCCCGTGGACGACGTTGATAACCCGGGTCAGCGCAGGATCTGGTCCGATACCATCGACGCCGAGATCGCAAGGAGAGTTCCGAAGCCCTTCGATCCCAGCGAGTACGCCGTAAAACAGCCCGACCAGAAGCCGCCGACCGGAGAGATGGGTCCCGTCACGCAGGAGTTGGCTGGCAGAGAGGCCGAGCGCCTGTCGAAGCTGGCGGAGGCCAACAGGCTGGCCGATGAAGAGGGCGGGACCCCGTTCGTCTTCAATAACGGGTCCGTCCTGAAGCTGGACTCGCAGGGCCGTCCCGTTCAAGGCGGGGTCGCCCCCATGGGAGAAGAGTTTTTTGATCTTACCAAGAGGTCTTCTCTTCCCTCCGAAGATCTGGTCGTCAATCCTCCCGGATCCGTTGTCTATGCCACCAGCAAGAACAGCGCTGGCCAGATAATCGAGAGACCTATGAGCGGCAAGGATAGGGTAGAGAGGCTCATGGCCATGGTTCCGCACTTGAGACCGCAGGCAAATTCAAAGGGATACGTGCGGGTCCAGGCTCCTGACCATCCGTTCGCCTCCACCGATGGAACCGTGTCCCTGCATCGCCTGGTGTGGGAGCAGTACAACAACAAGCGGGTGGCTCCATGGGAGGAGGTCCACCACAAGAACGAGGTCACCTCGGACAACCGACCGGAGAACCTCGAGCTCAAGACTACCAAGAAGGCGCACCAGGACACTCACGCCGGTAGGGTCACGTCCGAGGCTGACGCTACGTTCCCGCTCGATTTCGACAGGAGTCTGAATCCGAGGCCCATGACTGCCGAAGAGAAGAAGAGCCAGGAAGACTTCCTGAACGGAGTCACCGCAGTCTCTGGGCTTGGGTATAGATACTCTGACGTCGTTCCTCCGGAGCAAGGTACTCCCGGAAGGCCGGCCCCAAAACCAGGGCTCGAGAAGGGCGGGTCCATTGAGCCTACCGCTCCGCTGGCATACCAAGGCCCTCCCCCAGAACGCCTGGTCAAGTCTGTCCTCAAGAGGGGGCTTCGGTTCTCCGAGCGTGCCAGAAAGTCCACCATCGACAATGACGGAAGCACGTTCAACCCCATAATGGGGGACATGGGGATGAAAGAATACTACGTCTCTGGAATTGTTCCAGAGGTCCGTGTGAAGTATCCGGGGAACGACGTTCCGGTTCAGATCATGGATAAGTTCTGGAAGGACAACGCGGAGATCATAGCCTCTGATCCCACGCACCTCGGCGTTGGGACCTGGTTCAACAAGAAGGACGGAAATACGCATATCGACGTTGTCGCCACCATCCATGCGAACGAAAACGGGAAGGCCGCGGTGGATTATATAGGACGGAAGTACAAGCAGATTGAGGTCACGAACCTCAAGGATTTCAGTGGGTGGAACACCGGTGGTGACGGCGAGTCGATCGACCCCAACTGGCTTCCTCCGGCAGAGAGAATGTTCGACCCCGAGCTCCGTCGGATCATGATGGGAGAGAAGCCGGCCACTGAGCCAGGCGCCGGAGAACCTCCCGCAGGCGCGGCTCCGCCGGCAGAGGTCCCGCCATCGGAGACTCCCCCCTCTGGCGTCCTCCCCCCGGACGTTCCGCCATCTCCCGCCGCGCCCAAGGCGTCCGCCGAGCCGGCGCCGTCCGGAGACCCCGTCGTCCAGCTCCTCGATGCGCTCCAGTCCCCCGGCCTGACGATCAGGACCACGGAGCAGGGGTCCTCGTTCCGCGAGAGATCCGAGGCCTGGCTCACCCACTGGCTCGATCGCTTCTACCCGGTCCACAAGTATTCGAAGGTGGCGGGGAAGCTCCTCCAGGGCATGAACCCGTCTCTCATGATCCGGGCCGGCTGGCTCTCCGGAGTCACCGGGAAGGCTGAAGGCCTCATTTTCAAGGGCGGGTTCAAGACCGACATCTACGGCAATAACGTGCCGACCGGGGAGAAGCCCCTGAAGGCCATCTTCGCTCCCCACGGAAATGACATGGTCGGGTTCGACAAGTACCTCGTCAGCCGGGCGGCCATCGAGGAAGATGGCCTGAACAGGTTCAGGAAACCGGAGGACTGGGTCAACACCGGTGTGGATCTCGACGAGGCCCAGGCGTACGTCAAGGCCAACGCGGCCAGGTACGACGCTTCGGCCAAGGAGTTCACAAAATACTTCCACTCTCGGCTGTCGGAACTGGCAGACTCCGGGCTCATCGACCCGCAGTTCGCGGCGGACCTTCGGGCCAAGCGCCCGAACTACGCACCGCTTCGGCGCGACCTCGAGTTGCTCGGCGACGCTCTCGAGTCGGGCGGGGCCAAGGGCATCAAGGCCACCCTGGACAAGGTGACGAGCCCCCTGCGCGAGAGGCTCGGATCGGACAAGCCCATCCTTCCTCCGTCCCAGTCGGCCATCATCATGACCTACGAGATCACGAACGCCGTCCTTAGACAGCAGGTGGCCAAGGCCACGGTAGATCTCCGGAAGCAGTTTGGGATGGAGGATCTCATCACCCAGATCCACCCCGGCCCGAAGGGCGAGATCCCTACCGGCAAGGACATCGTCATGGTGCGGAACCAGGGCAAGCCCGAATACTTCAAGGTCCCCCAGGACCTGTCCGACTCGATGAAGATGATCCACGAGGTCGGGCTTGGTAAGTGGGTCAAGAAGCTGTCCATCCCGTCCCGGTGGCTCAGGACTGGCGCTACGGCGGCTCCCGGGTTCGCTGTTCGCAACCCGATCCGGGACTGGCAGACCGCCTTCATCAATTCGAAGGCCGGCTTCAACCCGATCACGGACTTCACCAAGGGCCTGATCCACCTCATCGCTAAGGATGACGTGTACTGGAAGTGGAAAGAGTCCGGGGCCGAGTGGTCCATGCTGGTCACCCTGGACAAAGAGATGGCTACGGAGGCCATCCGTGAGATGAAGGCTGAGACAGGAACGGGTCTCGAGGCCTTCAAGGCCAAGTGGCTGAAGAGCCCCCTGGCGTACCTCGAGAAGCTGTCCGAGCTCGGGGAAAAGCCGACGCGGATCGGAGTGTATGAACGATCCCTGAAGCCAAAGTATGGCATGTCCGACATGGAGGCCGCGGCAGAGTCCCGCAGTGCCTCCACCGACTTCGCTACCCGGGGGGAATATACAAAGGCCATCTCCGCCCTGTACACGTTCCTCAATGCCAGGGCCCAGACGACGTACAAAATGGCCCAGACAGCGAAGGAGCACCCGGGCCAGTTCATGATCCGCGGTATCGCCTCCGCGGCTATTCCCACAATCCTGCTCTACGCCCTGAATCGGGACGACCCCGAATACTGGAAGCGCGACGCCCAGGAGCGCCGGACGTACTGGTTCCTGCCCATGAGCACTGGGGGAAGACAGTGGAAAATACCCAAGGGGGAGATTGGGATAATCTTTGGGAACGCTGTGGAGCTCGCCCTCGAGGCCATGGACTCTGCGCCCGAAGGAAAGATGAAGGTTACAGACTTCCTCAATAGTGTGTTCCAGACTCTCAGCCCGATAGGAAACGTGGGCGAGGCCATGCCCACCTTCGCCCGCCCCATCGCGGAGTGGGTTGACAATAAGAAATACTATTCTGGGACTGAGATAGAGAACGAGACAGACAGGGGGAAGGCCGCCTACTTACGGTACGGTCCGTACACGAGCGAGACGGTCAAGGCCGTCGGAGAGTCCGCCGGAGCTTTCAATAAGGGCGAAGGCGTCAGCCCCAAGAAGATGGAGAACGCTCTGTACGGGGTGACCGGCGGTGTTGGCAGGATGACGCTAGGGCTCGTGGATTGGCTGGCCGGAAAGGCTGGCATCCTCCCCAGCAACGAGAAGCCCAAGGAGCCCCTTAGCGGGACCCCGCTCAGGCCCGTCGTCCAGGGATTTCTTTCCCAGCGGTCTGTCGGATTCGAAAGCGAGCCCGCGAGGATGTTCTACGCGGCATCGGAGTCCATTCAGGAAACGAAGAAGAGCATCGAGTTCATCACCGGCCGGGTACTTGGGGTAGACGACGTGGCCAAGGGGGCCTGGATCAAGTCCCACTCGGAAGACATGAAAAGAATAAATCAGGAGCTTAAAACATGGATCGAAAACCACCCGAACGAGATGGAGCTGTTACGCTTGCAGGCGAAGTCCGGGAAGGATCTGTTTGTGAGGGGCCGGGAGGAGCTGGCCAGCCTTCGGAAGCTGGAGAACTCGATAGCCGGAGACTCGTCGATGGACGCGGAGGCGAAGAGGAAGGCGCTGGACTCGGTCAACGAGCGGGTGTCGGCGATAGTGGACCCAGTGTGGAAACTCCTAAACGTCGTTTCCTCCCGGGCGAAGGCGTCGCCCGTGCGAAAAGACTAATGCAGGAGGCTCTGCCCCCGACAGCTGAAGAGACGGCCTCGGCCGTCCTGGCCAAGATCGACGAGATGGACATCGACGAGATCAAGGCCAAGATCCCTAAGCTCATCTACGCCGGGATCCTCCAGAGCGCGTTCATCCTGAACAGCCACCTGAAGAACAAGGACCCGAAGAAGAAGAAGGAGGCCGCCGCCGTGTTCCTCGACCGGCTGGGCCAGGCCAACTTCCTGAAGAACATCGCGGCCCTGGGCGCCGGCGAGGACAAGAAGAATCAGCACAAGACCGCCACCGCAGAGTGGGGTGAGATCGTTGAGAAGAAACCTTGAAGATAAACTACTCTCCCCACGTCAGCCAGCGCCTGATTCATGACGCCCTGGCCGACGTCTGCTCTGGGCTGGTCATCATGGTCATCGCCGGCCGGCGCTTCGGCAAGACCGTCCTGGCCTGCAACGAGATCATCAAGCGGGCCCTCCTGATCCCGAACGCCCGCATCTGGTACATCGCCCCCACTAAGGACCAGGCCTTCCGTATCGCCTGGAAGGTCATGCTGAAGTACCTTCCCCCCGAGCTGGTGGCCAAGAAGAGGGAGGACCGCCACACGATCGAGCTCACCAACGGGAGCCTGATCGAGTTCATGGGAGTCCAGGATCAGATCTTCCTGCTCGGCGTTGGCCTGCATTTTGTCGTCCTCGACGAGTTCCCGACGATCCCCTGGAGCGTTTGGGAAGACACGATCAAGCCGATGCTTATGGACTACAACGGGGATGCCCTGATGATCGGATCTGTCCCCGACCCAAAGACTCATTCCATCACCAAGGAGTTCTTGGAGCTGTACGAGGACGGCCTCGCGTCCGCTCATATCGGGGGCGCCTTTCTAAGGTCCTTCAATTTTCCGTCTAGCGACAACCCGTACACCAGCAAGGTAAAGCGAGACCGTGACATCGCAGACCTTCGGCGGCGCGGGCGCGAGGGGGATGTCAAGCGCATCTACGAGGGCGGATACACCCGGGAGTACGGACTGGTCTTCCCTGACTTTAAGATAGACGTTCACACGTGCGACCCGTTCGAGATCCCGCCCACCTGGATCCGGATCATGGCGATCGACCCGCATCCACAGAAACCAATCCACGGGCTCTGGATGGCCCAGGATCCTAATAAGGAATGGTGGTTCTACATGGAGCGGTGCTTCGAGATGGGAGACAGCCGGCACCCGCTCACGGTCCAGGAGTCCGCCGCCCAGATGCGCCTGCTCGAGGGCGAGTCCAAGGTCCGCCTCCGGCTGATCGACCCCACGTTCGCCAAGATGGAGCAGAAGGTCATCGGCCAGAAGTCGGTCTTCCAGCAGTACGCTGACCTGGGGCTATACTTCCGCGAGGGCAACCGTGACTTCATGACCTTTTTCAACGAGGTCACGGATCGCTTCCGGGCCCTGCCCCACACGACGATCCATATATTCAAGACGTGTCCGGGCCTGATCCGCCAGCTCCAGAGCTACATGTGGGACTCCTGGTCCAGCATGAAGGCTCGAGAAGAGAAGGGCGCCAAGGATCGTCCCAAGGCCACGAACGACGACTTCATCTCCTGCATGAAGTACATCGCCAATACCAACGTCCCGAACGTGGACCCAGAGAGAGTGCGAGATCAGCTCGCGGGCTTAAACAACAGCCGGTGGCAGAGGCTCCGCGCCGCCACGGTATAGGAGATTATAATGATGAATGAAACACAGCTCGAAACCCTGAAGACGTGGCTGGAGCGGTTCAAGAGATCCGAGGACTTCGTCCGCCCACAGCGGGACCGAGGCAAAGAGAACTACAAGCTCTACAAGATGTACAAGAACCAGAGCGAGAAGGTGTACAAACATGATATGTTCGTGCCGTACTCCTTCGCCTTCCTCGAGGATCTGGCCGCCTACTTCATGCTGTCCGTCGTGGCGTCCCCGTCCCTGTTCACGATCGAGGCCAGGTGGCAGTCGGTGGACGTGGACATGTGCAAGGCCCTCGAGACCATCATCAACTGGGCCGTCCTCGAAGAGAGGACAGAGTTCGCCCTCGAGATCGAGGAGCTCCTCAAGAATCTGAACCTGTACAATTCCGCCTACCTCATCAACTACCCGGTCATGATGCAGGTGGACTCCCGCGACGCCAACAGCGGCAACATCATCACCGGCTCGAAGATCGACGCCTTCGACTACCTGCACCTCGACGCCCCGCACCCGTTTCTCATGTACCCGGAGCCCGGGCCCAAGCGGCTGTCCCGAGCTAACTGGCTGATAAAGCAGAGTTTCGAGACATACGAAACGCTGAAGGCGTGGGAGCGCGACGGGATCTACAAGAACCTCGGCGACATCAAGAAGGGCGACAAGACCAGCGAGACCGACCCCGTGGAGAAGCTCCTGTCCGACGTCGGCATGGGCACGGTGGAGTACAACGATAACAAGATCGAGCTCCTGGACTGTTTCTTCCAGGGCGACGTCATCACGATCGCCAACCGCCGGGCCATCATCCGAGACACGACCGAGGATGCTATCCGCCCCTACTCCTTCGACCTCCCCTCGCTCGACTGCCGCTTCGCCGGCGCACCTGGTGAGTTCGACGGCATGGGCGCCATGGAAGTTACTAAGTCTCTCCAGAAAGAGCTGAACCTCCTCCGGTCCCAGCGCCGCGACAACGTGGCCCTGATCCTGAATAAGCTCTTCAAGTACGACATGATGGCCGGCGAGGTGGATCTTACCACGCTGTTCTCCGCTCCAGGGAACGTCATCGTCCAGCAGGGCGACTGCATCTCGGAATTGCCGATCACCGACATCACGGCCTCGAGCTACAAGGAAGAGCAGAGCCTGATCTACGATCTCCAGAGCGTCCTGTCCTTCTGGGACTACGGGCGCGGCGCTACCCCAAGGCGCAAAGAGACGGCTACTGGTATCATACGGTTACAGCAGGCCGCCCAGGCCCGCAACGAATGGCACCTCCGGAAACTCGACGCCTACATCCTCCAGCCTCTGTGCCGGCGGATCATCACGTACCTCCGCGAATCCCTGCCCAAGCAGGACGCGATCGCCATCGTCGGGGCAGAGTCCGCCGACGCCATCTCCAAGTTCTACGAGCTCGACACGAACGACCTGAAGCGCCTGCTCCATATCCGTCCCATGACAGACTCGATCAGCTCGATCAAGGAGATCGACACGAACATGTTCCTCCAGGCGTTCGACCGCCTCATCAAGATCCAGGGCGTCAACGTCACGGCGCTCATGAAGATCCTGCTCCAGAAGCTGGGGCAGAAGAATATCAAGGAGATCATCACGGCCGTCCCCACCGCGGCCGGGCAGGACGCCACGGCCCAGGCCCTGGCGCAGATGAAGAGTGGACAGCAGGGTCCCGAGGGCGAGGCCATGCTGAAGAACTTCGCGGCTGGCGGCCAGCCCAACCCGGATCAGATTCCGGCAAGTCCTATCTCTGGAATGGAAGGTGTGTAATGTTTGACAAGAAGAACCGTCCTAAAGCCTTCACGGGCACGTTGGCCAGTGGCCTGCCCTACGAAGACTTCGAGGCCGCGGTCGAAACCCCGGACTCTGTTAAGGACAACCTCGAGAAGATGAAGCCGATGATTAAGGCCATCCGTGAGATGGCCGCCACCGAGGGGTGGTCCATGTACGTGGCCCCGTTCCTCGAAAAGAAGAGGAATCCCACCAGGATCCTGGAGATGATCGAGAAGGGCGAGGACGCCAAGACCGAGGCCGGCTTCGTGAAGCTGGCCACCTCCCTGCTGAACATGGTGAACTCGATCCTCCGCACGGGCGCGAGCCTGGACCGCGTCCTGGCCGAGAAGAAGGAAGAGGATTAGACAAAAAAAAAGGGGGAGCCGGCCCGAGCCGACTCCCCCTTGGGTTAAGTCCCTACCCCGCACTTGGGGTTATAGAGCTGGTCTTCGTGAAGCCGGTCGTCTTAATGTTGTGAAGCCTGAAGCTCGACCGGGTCGGTAGCTTCTCCTTCTTGTCCGACCCGCACTTCCCACACTTCCACTTCGACACGTCGATCGACGGAAAGAACTCCTCTGTCACTGCGCCGCAGTCAAGGCAGTGGATTACGTAGATCGGCATCTATAATACCCCCTTTGGCCATCCCATAGTCCAACCGGCGCCAAGGCACCAGGCCGCCCGGACGCACCTGTACCCGCGCCTCCGGTACCACGGCCACCCGTGGCGATCGGTACACCCCGGCGTCTGGAGGTCATTTCGGAAGTCGTGTATCGCATCCTTGCGGGACGCGCACAGGCTGTACTCGAACGCCCTCAGCGGCTTGTTGTGGTGGACGACAACCCATGCAGGCCTCGGCTCGTTTTTAAGTCTCATTGTTTCCTCCCATCATGATATGGCGCATGAAGCCGGCACAGGCCGACCGATAGCGCTTCTCGTACATGAGCTGGCGGGCCAGGCAGTGCGCCTGCCGCTCGTTCGTCGGATCCTTCCACAGAGAGTAGGCGATGTTGGCCAGGTAGTTTGAGCGAGATCCGCTAACCACCTGATTATGAACCATAAAGCACGCCTCTGTCGGGATCCGGGTTACCGCCTTACTATAAACCTTGGTCTTCGGAACCAGGTATTCGTGCATCGTCCCCTGCCACGCCCAGCACTGGCGGCTGTGCCACCTGGCGTCGTACCAGAACCTGTTCGTCGGGTTATCCTGGAAGTCCACCTCCATCCTGTCCGCACCATCCACTATCAGTTTGTCTATTGTCCCGATGTCCAGGCGCTCGAGTCGTTCGTCGGCGTCGGGGGTGCAGACCATGTTGTTCTTGGCCACGGACTCGGCCACCCTGCGGGCGGCCCCGTAGTCGAACAGCTCCATGCCGGCCCGGATGATCGGCTCCTCTCCAGTATAGACGAACGCATCGTTGACTGATGCCGATATTTCTGGGGTGATCGGGATCCCGAAGTGGTGCCGGCTCACCTGGATGACGTTGGCCCCTGCCTCGGCGGCGAGCTGTGGAGTGCCGTCGGTACTGCCGGTATCGAGCAGTACCAGGTCCCCACCCTCGTCCAGGAAATGCCGGAGAGAAGAGAGGAGGCCCGGGAGGGATCGCTCCTCGTCCCGGGCCACCACGCACACGCTGAACTTAGGCACAGAAGGGCCCCGTCGGCCTGAAGTCGAAGAACTTGATACCGTCGATTATGTACTCCCCGTTCTTGGGGTCGAGCTTCAGGCACTCGGCCCAGTGGCGCTTCGCCTCGACCTTGTCTCCGAGGTACCAGAGCGCCCAGTAGAGGATCTTGTGCGGCATGGCGCCGTAGTGATCCATGTCGTTGGCGTAGAAGGCCAGGTACGGGATCGCCAGGGCGGCGGAAGCGTAGGCGGCCGCCCGCTTGTGGTCGGCGTCCTTGTAGTACAGGTCGGCCAGCCGCATGAGCGGGGCCCGCCGATCGGCGCAGAAGCGGAAGGACTCATGGTACCACTTCACGGCCTGGGTCTTGTTGCCCATGTACCAGTAGCAATCCCCGATGAATGTCATGCTCTGCCCGCGCTCGAGGTCCCACTTCTGGAGCTTGGTGTGGCGCTGGAACTGTTGGATGGCGGACAGGTAGCGGTGCTGGAACATCAGCTCCCGAGCGAAGTAGTGCGAGTGCCGGTCGTTGTCCGGCTCGTCGAGGCAGGAGATCGCCAGGCCCGTGGCGTCTCGGTTGGACCGCCCGGACTGGGGGAGCTGGTGATGCTCGACCAGGGCCACGTCCTCCGGGAGGTTGACCCACTTCTCGCCGGGCTTGTTCTCGGTGACGGTCTCGTGGATACACCCGATCCAGTGCCACTTCGTGCGATCGAACAGGTAGGCGTCCCGGTAGAAGCGCACCTTGGGCGTGCCGTCCGGGTTCTGCGACCAGATGTAGTCGAAGCGGAGCTGGGAGTTGCCGGCGTCCATGAAGCCATGGATCCTGTCGATGTCGATCTTCTTGAAGACCTCGTCGCACCCGGGGCACAGAACCCAGTCGTTTCTGGCCAGGCTCATGGCGTATGCCCGCGACTCACCGAAGTCAAAGTAGCTGTCGCCTGCCTTTACTATGGGCTCTTCTCCATCTACTATGAAAGTATAGTTTATCTTGTCGGCCAGCTTCTCGTCGATGTAGTGGTGGAACCGGTCGCCCTCGCAGAAGACCTGGACCCCGGGCCTCGCCGCGATCAACGTGGTCTTGTCGGACGACCCCGTGTCCACCAGGATGATCTCCCCGCCCCTATCCCGGAACTCCTGGAGACTGGCGAGCAGGTTGGGTAGTGACTTCTCCTCGTTCTTGGCGATTAAGACGACTGAAAAGCGTGGCTTATTCATGTTTCTTCTCCAGGTAAGACGAGAGCTTGGCGGCCAGCAGGGGGGCGGGAACAGTCAAGGCTTGCTTGACAGATGCCGGATACCCCTCGATGGATGAGGATGGGCCGGGGGAAGGGGCGGGCTGTCTTCGTATAAACAACAGCTCATCGAGAACTAGGCAGGCCCGATGGATGGTCGCCAAGTCCACCGGGTTGACCGTCACCTCACGAAGTTCCCTAAGTTCCCTAAGCGTTGTTTTCCATACATTCTCTGGCAGAAGGGGTTCGTCCCCCTTCTCTCCCGAGGACTCGATTAGGGCAAAGAGGTCTGCGATGTCGTCGGACGAGAGGGCCATGTCGCCGGGCCATGATTGGAGTTTGTCCCTCAACAATGCCTTGTGGTCGGGCCAGCATTTCACACAATAATCATCGGGGAAAGTCGGGTCGTCTGCCGCCTGCCTCCCGCACCCCGAACACCGTTGACGAGGGCCGCTGTCCTTCTCTATGATGGTCTTCGCCTTCTCGCCCGAGGGCTCGATGAGCGGGGCTTGACGGGCGAGTTCGGCCTCAAGATTGATGTTCTTTTCCAGAAGCGACCCGAATGTTTCATCCATAAGTTTGTTTCTCTCGCAGACCTTGGCGAGTTGGGCCTCACTCTTCTCTGCGCGGGCCTTCTGTTCCTCGTAATCTTCCCTGACCGAATCAAAACCTGCGTGGAAATAGTTGTTGTCCTTCCGTAGCAGTTCGTTCTCGGCCTTGAGCGCGGAGTAGTCGTCGAGGATGGTGAGAAGGTCGGCATAATCACGGTCCAGAAGTCCACGTCCCCGAGTCCTCGCACATTCTGTCCGTCCCCGCAACTCCTCGACCCTCTCGGCTGATAGCGGGTTAGTAGTTTCCATCTATGATCCTCACTTTCACAGGCACGATACCGTGCCACGTCATGCCGAGGCGCTTGGCAACAGCCGCCGACACGTCCCAGTCACGACCTTCGACGTAGGGGCCCCGATCGTTGACGATCGCCACGCACCAGCGACCGTTCCTCGTGTTCTGGATGACAACGAAGGTCCCCAGCTTCATAGTTTTGTGCGCCACCGAATAGCCCCCCATGTCGTAGGCCACGCCGGAGGCTGTCTTTCGCCCGTGGAAGGGCTTTCCGTACCAGGAGGCCCACCCGTGCTGGGATACCAGGTCAAATGCCCGTAGCGGGGCAGGCAGGGGGGTCTGGGCCAGTATTACGGTGGGGGCAGGGTGGCGCCTGGTGTGCTCGCACACGGAACAGGCCCCTATCAGGGCCAGGAACATGACCGTCCAGGAGACCACTCCCTCGAGCCAGATGGGCCAGTTGATCTTACGCATGGTGCTTTGCCTTCGGGACCTTCTCGTACTGGCCCCTCTTTTTGAGCGGCACTTTCCAGGCACCCTTCTTACCGCCGCACTTGGCGCACTTCCACGGGGCCGTGTCGCAGGTGTAGGCCATGGTCTCCTTACAGTCCAGGCACTGGATTATGGTAAGCATCAGTCTTTCTTCCTTCCAGTCAACTACCAAACGTCCCAGCCCAAATCGCTCGTCGGCCGCTCGCCAACCGCCTTCCCCATTTCATCGAGGTAGCACCACCCGCGGCCGGGCTCCGGGATGTTTTCGTTTATCGTATCCGTGTTCCAAGTTAGCCAGTAAAGGATCGTCCGGAAGATGCCAACTAGGTCCTCCATGTCCGCGTCGTAGGGGACGGTGAATAGGGCCTCGTTTTCGTCCGAGTCCGTCACCATAATTTTTATTACTTCGTTCATGTTGTCCTCCCGTAAAATTCCCAGGATTGGTCTTTGGACCACCACGCGATGTTACGGATTTTCCGGTAAGCCCGCTTGACCTCAGCCTCGGCCATAACTTTCAGTTCCCACGGGGCCGGCTTCCGGAACAGCTTCTTGAAGAAGCCGCCGATCTTCTTAAAGAACGACGAGGCGACCCGCTTCTTGGTCGGGCTGAACGCCGGGGTCGCGGACACCCTGGGCGCCGCGAGCCTTGGGAGGACGACCCTTTCCGCCTGTCTTTTGTCGTACTGTCTCCTCATGTTGCACCTCCTCGGTGTCGAACGCCTTTACCAGGCTGTCTTCGATGATATGTTCTGTTGGGGCCAGGATGATTCCCCAGGCCTCGAGCCACAGAACGCCAGTGGTTATCTCCTCGATCTCCCGCCTGCACTTCGGGCAGTACCAAGAGAAGCGGGCCTCCATGTCGTGGGCCACCTCGTATATTCGGTGGCAGTGTGGCATTTTACAAGTTGCCGTTCCGCCGTACCGGATAGGCCTGCCCTGCCCGCGGAGGGTAGTGTGGAACTTCCACTCCTCCCTGTCCTTCAGCTTCTTCCGGCACGCCTTACAGAGCTCGTGCTGGCAGTCGCTTCGAACCCTTCCCCCGCACTTCGGACAGGTCCTCATTCGAACGTCTCCATGGTCACGTTGACGCACGGGAATTCTCCGTAGAACTTCTCGACGTGAGCATCCACGACCTGGCTGTCATCCTTGTAGGCAATCTCGTTGAGCGAGTCGCTGATGATCTTGCCGATGTTGTCCCAGTCTGGGCGCTTGGTCGGGCGGACGAGCCCTGCGATCATGGCCGCCCTAATTTTTTTTGAGGCAGACTTCGGGATGGGGAAGACGGCGGTGACCGTCATGGTGATCGGGAAAAGTGTGATCTCCCAGCACCCTCGCTGTTGGACGAATATGGTCCTGACCAGGTTCTCGTACTGGGTCGTCTCTTTGGGGGTGTACTGGATTCCCATCCTCGTCGAGCGATGCCGCGCTTTCCCGTAAGGCGAACCGGGGATGCCGAAGCTTACGCGCATGGAGCACTCGCGTTCACCTTGATCTTGTTGAGCGCCTCGACTGTACCGTTGCCCACCTTGGCGGCCTCGAGGTCGAGCTTGTTGTTGCTGTTGTTCTTGAGCAGGATCGAGACGAGCCCGCCGGTCCACCCGGTCAGGGCCGTCACGTACTGGGCGGCGATGGCCTTCGAGAATTGGACGCAGGCGAGCATGATGAAGAAGCCGATGACCCAGACCAGGCCGGCGGCACCAGAGTTGATCTTAACGTAGAGTTTCATGGGTCCTCCTAGAATAGTTTCTTGGAATAGCTCTTGGGCTTGCCGTTCTCCGTGCCCATGAGCGAGTCATACGCTTCCATGGTCATCCAGTCGTACGAAGATTCGAACTGGTGTCCATCGTGTATAGAGAACGGGCGGACGAGCCCGTTGGGATTATGATGCGGATCCCGGAAGGACTTCGCCTTCACGATCCTGGCCATACCTCGGTCGAGCCCGGTGGAGTAGGACATGGTGATGTAGATCCTGGGCTTCTCCATGCCCAGGTCCCCGCCCCGGCCGAGATCCTTGCGCCACCCCTTCTGGATGGCCACCAGGGCCAGCCCGTGCCCGCCCAGGGCCTCGTGGATCTCGCTCATGCGCTGGCCCACGACGTAGAACTCGCTGGTGATCTCCAGGAAATCGACGACGGAGACGTGGCCCCTCCGGCCCGGCCGCTTGATCTCGAGGTCGAACCGCACGTTCTTGGCGTAGGGGTGCCACCTCCACTTGAGATCCGGGTACTTCTCGGTGTAGAGATCCCTCCGCATCTTCAGCTCCATCTCCCCCATCTCTGACGTGTAGTAATCCATCTCGTGCTGGTCCATGTTCATGCGGATACACTCGAGCATGAACGCCGTCTTGCCCACGTTGGGCTCGCCGGCCACGACTACGGTGTTTCCGGGATAGACCTTGACCAGCCGGTCCAGGCCCAGGGGGAACTTAAACGGGATCTCTTCTACCACGGTGGCGTCTAGGTTCATCTCTTCCATCTCCGGGTCCGGCTTGCGGTAACCGCTGAACCGGCCCTGCTCGACACGGATAAGCTCTCCGGCGTCGGCCATGCGCTTGAGGAGCTGGCGGACGTGGCCCATGGCTCCCTTGTCATCTCGGACCCTGATGTCCGAATAGATCTGCTCGACCTGAAAGTTGCCGGACGCCTGCCCAACCCAGTCGCGCACGTCGTCAGCAACTGTCTTCAGCCGCTGGGGGACGTGCTTCAGAGCCGAGTCGCAGATGATCTCGATCTCCTTGAACGGGAGGGGCGGCTGGCAGGCCCGGCCTATCGGGATGACCAGGGTCAGGAGCTCGGCCCTGGTAGCGATACCGCCCTTCACCATTGACAGGGCGGCATGGAACACGGTGTCGTTACGGCTCCCCTCTGCCAGCGAGTCCGCCGTGATGACGCGAGCGGTGGGAGTAGCGGAGGGGGCCGCCGGCTGTTTCAAGGCCGCGGCCAACGCCTCCGGCATGTCTTCGAGATCCACCTGGCCGAGGCCCGAGCCATCGACCCACTCGTACGTTCCGCGCTCTCCTTCGCTGGGCGGTGCGACAACGAAGCCGCCATCGTTCCGCACGTCCACGCCCTCTATCGCCCGGACTCTATTGGACAGCCCGGGAACGTATTTGAAGTACAGGTGGCGCCCACCCTTCTGGGTCTTGGCTGTTGGGGTGAGCAAGAGCTGGGGCATGTACTTCTTCAGAGCCTCGAGCCCCGCTTCCGTGTCAACGTCCACGACTGTGATACCGGAGATCTTACCGGTTACGATACCCACGTTGGCGTCAGGCCACCTGGTCCACCATTCAAGAACTTCGCTCTCCTCCGGCAAGGAAGACTGGTAATCCTGCCACCGAATCATGGGCACCTTGCCGCGCACGATGATCGGTATCACGCTGAACTCAAAGGACATACGGTATGCCAGAGCCGCGTGTCTTAGGAAACCAGGTTCGATCATACACCCTCCGCGCCGGTAGGGTTGGATTGGAAGAGAGCCGGCTCCTGTTCCTTGTCCTTGCCCTCGACGAAGATCTGCATCAGGAAACAGTAGTTACGGATGTCGCGGAGCGTGTCGATAACAGACTCGTTCGAGACCTTGAGGGCGCCGGCCTTGGCGTACTGCTCGAGCCGGCTGAACTTGTCGGAGAGCCGGACGACGATCCCGTGGGATCCGAACCGCTTCAGGTTCCCGAGGCAGTCCTGTTCGCCGGCGTAGTCGTGGCCCTTCTTCACGAGGAGACCCATGTCCTCGTTGAAGTAGGCCCGGATCAGGTTGTTCCTTCTCGTCGCGTTCATGGCGCCTCCTATTCCGGTTGGATGATGTTGAAGGTCTGCTTCAGATATTTCGCATGGTCGTGATGGCTCTTCACCTCGAAGCGGACCATGATCTGCTCTACGGCCGCGGGCCTCATTCCCTTCTCTTCGGCGTAACTTTCCTTCCACGTAAGGGCCGAGCCGATGATGTAGTTGTAGCCATTCCGCCGGATGAGCCCCGATCGGCCGGCGTCGAACCAGGTCAGGGGCTCGCGGTTGGTGGTGTGACTGTGCCCGCAGAACACAGCGTCAGCGCTGGGCACGATGAGCCGGAGCTTGGAAGCGGCGTTGACCTTGCCGCCCGGGGTTGAACCGCCACCCCGGCTGTGATGGAAGTAGCAGACGGCTCGAGTCTTAGCCTCGGCCAAGAAGAACGAGGCCAGGATCGAATACCTGGCGTATGGGAGGCCCAGAAGATCTGCGATGACCTTGTCCGGGTCGATGCCGGCCACCCGCATGGTGCGTGCGCTGTGGTTTCCCGGGATCATGAACAGGCCCTTGTCCTTGATGGGATCGAGTAGTGCGACCACGTCCTCGATCTGCTTCTCCGGGTTGGAGGTGGACAGGTACACGTCGGACTTCGAGCCGACGATCGCGTTCTCGATGAGGTCGCCCATCGAACACCAGCGTGCCTCCGGGTCCGCGGCGATCTTGTCGATCTCTTGCTTGATGAAACGGGGGAACGTCTGCCTTGACCCGTGGTGCCAATCGCCAAGCGGGTACAGGTTCAGGGCTTTAAGGGGCAGGTCGAAAGATAAGAACTTCATATTTTTTTCTCCAGGTAGGCGGCAATTTTTCGAGCGTTCACGTCGGATTCCTGAGAGCGTTTGCACCAAAATTCTCTACTTGCGTACAAGTGTTTATTCAGGGACTCCGACCGATCGTTCTCGGCCCGTAGCCGCTCCACCTCGGCTTTGAGTGCGGCGTAGTCTTCCCTCTCCAACTCTAACTGCTTCAACAACCGATAGGAGTCCCACTCGTAGTCATCCAAAATGGCGAGAAGGTCGGTGGCTTCATCGGTGCTAATCCACCATTCCCGAGGCTCTTTAGCATGATTCTCCAAATACCCCCGCAACTCCTTGACCCGTTCAGGCGTGGTCATTGTTTGCTCCTGGATCTTCGTTGGGCTGGGTGTACTGGGCGCACTTCGCGTTCGCCTTGTTCAGCTCGATCTGGAGCTTTTGGTTTGACAGCTTGAGCCAGTCGATGGTCCGCTCCATGCGGCTGTGCCTGGCCTCTCGGATCGTGATCTTGTTGATGACAGCCAGGTCGTTCATCGCTTTCCTTCGGGCCTCCGGATACTTGTAGAAGTCCAGCCAGAACTGCCGGCACTTCTCCCGACCCCAGCCCATGCCGTGGATCGTCCGGTCCAGGTAGCGCAGGAACCAGAGGGCCCGGGCCGCTTGCCGGCGGTACCAGCGCTTCTTCAGCCAGTAGTAGGGGTTACCCATGGTGAGGATCGAACCCGCCCCCGTAGCCAAGGGCGTTCTCCATGGTCTGGATACGGCCGGTCGCCCGGATGAACTCTAAGTGTCTCAAGGACTCGAGCGCCTGGCCCCAGCTATCGAACCGGATCGCACGGTCGTCGATGTAGTAGCGGGCGAGCGGCTTGAACAGGGAGATGAAATCGTAGGGGATGCCGCCCTTGTGAAGCTCGGACTGGACCATGGACGTCAGCTCGAGCGCATCGTAGCCCGCATTGTGGCTGGCCATGGCGTTATTCCTGGTCGTGTAGATGACGATCGTATAGCCGAGATCCTTCAGCTTCTGGATGGACTCGGCCGCTCCCGGGATAGGATCTCCGAAATGTCGGATCCCGCTCCACGGTTCGACGTACTCGAGGATGACGCCGTCCAGGTCGATGGCGACAGTCATCTCGTTGGCGTTGTGCCCCGTCTCTCTCTCCGCGCTGTTCTCGTAAAGCGAGGGGAAGGGCCCGAAGATTCCGCGGTAGGAGTCGAGCAACGCCGTCTGCCTTCTGTTGGTCTTGGTCTCGGTGCCCAGCCACTCGTAAGACTCGGCCAGTTCGCGCCGGACCTTGGAGAGCTTGATGAGCAGGAGGATCAGGATGGCTCCGAGGACGAGGACGCCTACGCACGTCCAGATATGAAGCCGTAGGTCGTGGGCGATGTAGTTCGCCAGGTCGTTGATGTTAAGCCTCATGGGACACCTCTCTTTCGATCACATGCCATACGATCTTCCCTTTGGGAAGATCATGCGGCCGGGTGTTGACCATCTGAAAACCCGGCCTGTTCTGTACAATTCGATAGGCCTGGAGGGCCGCCGTCGTGCCGTACTCTTTGAACAGCACCGACGGCTGGCCGCAGACCGGGCAGGGCCCGATCTCAAAACTAGAACGGGATGTCATCGTCCTCGCCGGCGGCACGGTTGGTCCCGTCCGCTTCGGTGATCGGGTCCGCCGCCGGCTGACCCTGTCCCTGCTGGTCACGCGGGAGCCAGACGGGGGTGATGTCCTTGACCAAGATGTTGGTGTAGGTCTTCCCCTCGTATTCGTTGTGGACGATCTTCCCATCGACCAGAGCCTGCATGCCCTTCTTCAAGTGCTTCATGATGAAGGTGGACGTGACTCCCCAGGCCTGGAGATTGTGCCACTCGACACGCTCCTTCCGCTGGCCCGTGGCCTTGTCATTGTAGGACTCGGTGGTGGCGAGGCTGAAGCGACACCCCGGGGTGTTGCCCTTCATCGCCTCCGGATCCTTGCCCAGTCGCCCGAATAAAATAACCTTGTTCATGGAGTCACCTTCCTTTCTGCCCCCAGACGGAGCAGGTCTTTGTAATAGATGTACCAGCAGTGGCCCTGATACTTGGCGGGCACCGGGGGCGTCGAGAGCCGCGTGAATCCGCTGTGCCCATCGAAGCTCATTCCGAACCCGACAAGCGGGGCGTTGGGATCTTCGTCGCAGTATCCCACGACAACGCCAACCCGGCGGGAACTTTCTTGGCAAGGCCCAGGAAAGGCCCGGCGAACGTGTGTGCCAATAGCGATCGGTCGTCTCATCAGTCACCTCCTCGTAATTTACTTTGTAGATTATATATCTCCCTACAATGTAAGAAGATACTCTTCTGGATAGATAGATCTGTCTTTACTTCTTCATGAAATCCCTCGCTTTCATCCCTTCCGATCTGCAAGATCCGGACCTCATCCACCTGGTAGCCGAGCTCCTCGAGGATGAGGGCGTAGCCGGCGACCTGGATCCAATGCTCCGGGTAGATCGCCTTGCTGGTCTTGTTGTCGATGAGCGCCAGCCGGCCGTCGATGCTGGCGTAGCAGTCGATCTGCCCGCCGTACTGGTGAGCCTCCGACACGAGGCAGGCCTCGGCCAAGACGGGCACGATCTTGTGCGCCTTCCACCAGCCGAGCCACTTCAGGAAGCTGTTCTCGGCGGCGTCGATCTCGTGGCCGGTGTAGTCGGCCAGGTTGATGGCCTCGGGCTCGTTGCCCATGGCCTTGGCGAGCTCCGCGGCGGCCATGGCGTGGGCCAGGGTGCCGGACTTGGCCTTCTCGTCCACGTAGCTGGAGCTGTCGATGCCCTGGAGCCCGAGCTTGTTGGCCCACGGCACGAGGAAGCGGCTCTTGTCGAGCAGGCCCGAGATCGTGGTGGTCCCGGGCACGCGCTTGCCGGCCGCGTTCTTGTAGATCGTGTGGGCCCTGTGCTGTGTGTTACTGGCCTTGGGCATTGGGGTCCTCACCGGGCCCGCCCGGAGCTCCGGACGTGGCCTGGGCGACAGCCGAGCCGCGCACCTTATCGGCGATCTCGTTCGCCTTCTTCGTGCCCTCGGCCTGGATCGCCTTCCAGAGATTCTTGATGATCCAGGTGGCCTGACTCTCAGTCAGCTCGTCGATGGCCGCGATGTCGCGGGCGAACTGCTTCTTGACCTTGAGCTGGAGGGTGGCGAAGATCTCGGCCTCGGTCTTCTTGATGAGGCCCATGAGATAGCCGGCCGCTTCCTGGATCTCCTTGACCTGGGCCTCGGTCGCCGGCCCCTCCGCCTTCTTCTGTTCGACGGGCGGCTTGGTCACTTGACCAACGGGCTTGTTCTTCGCCGCCGGCTGGGGATCCTCGTTCTCCGGGTCCTTCAGATCCTCGGTCGGGATCAGGAACGTCTGCAAGATAGCATACTTTTGCCCAACCGAGAGCGCCTTGTTCGAGGCCTTGTCCCCGCTGTCCATGCCCTCACCGATAACTTCGGTGGCGACCATGGATCCGTCCTCTGCCATGAAATGGTAGCGCAATTTCAGGATCCGGTAGAGGAGAACCCCGCCCGATTTAGACGGACGCTCTTCGCTCCTGTCCTCGATCATGGTGCAGAGCATGACGACACGATGCTTCGCCATGATGGGCTGAACGAAATTATAAACGTCGTCGATTCCTCGGAAGCTGTACCCTTGCTGGATGTTCTTCCGGTCCTTCTCGATGGCCCCCATGTCCGACATGATGTCGGCCATCTTTTGGTAGATAAGCTCTCCGCTCATACGTCCACCTCTTTCATAATCCAGATTTCCTCGACACGCTTGCCGAGGGCGGCCGCGATGTTCAGCGCGGTCATTAGGTTGACGGGCTTGCCGTCCATGATGCGCGTGAGGGGGGCCGGGTCGATGCCCGTGTCCCTGGCCAGGTCGCACGGGCGCCGGCCTCTCTCTCTCAGGATCTCCCGGATCCTCGGCACCAGTCGTACTTCGATCATGATTTACCTCTCTTGTGCCTCCCTATACATGAAAATAGGGGAGCCCGGGAACCAGCCCCGGGCCCCCCTGAAACCCAAGGAGGAGGCACCATCAGTTGGCGGCTCTGTTTTGTCGAGCTACTTTCTTTCTCATAATACCATTCTACTCCCAAAGCTAGAGATTGTCAAGACCCCCCCTATTTCAGGAGGCGGGTCAGCTCGAGGCAGGCGCTCCGGTACATGATCCTGGCCTCGCCGATCGAGATGCCCATGATCTCGGCGCACTCCTGGAGCTCGGACTCCTCGAAGAAGCGGAGCACGATCAGCCGGCGCTGGTCGGCCGGCAGGGTCTGGACCGCTTTCTGGACGGCCAGCTTTCGATCCGCCAGGTTCTGGTCCTTGCGCCAGGTGGCCACGAGATCCTGGTTGCTCACCTCGACGTTCTCGACGAGGTCGTCGCCCTCGAGCGTGTCCTCGTCCTCGATCCCGTCCATCGTGGCCCGGGCGAGCTCATCCTTCACGTGTTCATCCCTTGCCTTGCTCATGGGGTCTCCTTTTCGCTGATTTCGAAGTCGAAGACGCGCCGGCCTTCGACGTCAACCCAGTCGAAGCACCCGTACGGGCGGGTGTTTGGCCCGCTGAACGCGCACTTCGTGGCGCAGATGCACGTGTCGCACGACACGTCGGCCGTGGAGGCTCCGCCCCTGGTGCCGATGACCTTGCACTTCATGAGGGTATCTCCTTTTTTGACGTCTTGTAAGTTGCTGTAATCTCTCGCTTTACGTTGAACCACTCTCCACACTCGATGCACTCCTCCTCGAACTCGCTGGAGAGAGAGAGAGACCCGGGCATAAAGTCCGCGTCCAGGTCTGAATAGACCGTGCGGCAGTACGGGCACTTGACATGTTCGTTCATTGGGTCCTCCTTGTTTGGATCGTAGGCTCGACCTCGACGACCCGGATGGCCTCGACGCTGGCGATGTAGGGGATCCGGGTGAGGCTGGCCATGAGTGTCTTGGCGATGGCCTGGGTCATGGTCTTCTGGTCCTCGGCCACGCCGTCCTCGACGATGAGGATGGCCACGATGCCGATGCTGACAGGGATGCGCTGGGTTTTGTCGGGGTCCATTTAGATCACCCGTCCCTTGAGGCGCTCGAGCTTCTCTTCGTTGGTCTCCCAGGTCAGCCCCCCGCCCGGGCCGAAACAGCTGGGCGTCAGCAGGCCGTCCCCAAAGTCGAGCGGCTCCCTGGCGGGCGATCCTTGGCCTCGAAGCCTCCGGATAAGGGCGCCGGCCTGGCCGCACACTCTCTCCCGGAAGCTACCGGCCTCGTCGGCCTCCATGATCTGCTTGGTAGTCATTAGTATCTCCAGTTTATGTCGCCCGGTGGCAGACTCCGGCCTCGATCAGCCGGGACGCCAGGCGCCCGTAGAATCCCTGGAGGGTCCAGGCCATGCCGGTGTCGATGAGATACTGCATGGCCTCGGTCTGCTCCTCCTCGCTGTGTTCCTGGCCGTCGAATCCTTCGATGGCTTCGCAGGCCCGGTACCCGTCCCAGGGTTTGTGCCCCGGGATTGCGCTAGATTTGATCTTACTCATGGTTATGCCTCCTTTTGCGCTCAGTATGAACCCGCCAGGGTCCGATGTTCGTTGTCTCGTACCGCCCAACCGTCGCGGGAGAGGACGAGAAACTGGTCTCCGGCGTCTATCATGACTCCCCACCTGCTCCCCAACACTCCGCTCTCCCACTCCACGACGTTCCCGTGGAATTTCTTGGCCACGGCCTCAGCTTGCTCCCGCGTGACAATGGTAATCATTTTTTTGCGCCTCCTTTGGGCATCTATCTATCCTCAGATTCATAGCCGTCGAACCAGACGCCCGGAACGTGCGTGTCCGAGCGCCGGCACCATGCCCGGGCTTCCGCCAGGGTCAGGTGTCTCCTCATGATGCGCCGGCGGCCGCTCCGCCACATCCGGACGACCCGGTAGCGCTTGAGACACTCGAGGCAGACCGAACCCCCGTCATCTCCGGGGGCCGGGATGCACTCGCGTTCGTCGGCCAGTCGGCCGCAGAGCCGGCACGTGACGCTGTGCCTGTCGATGGTCGCGGCGTCCATGTCAACCCTCGATCTCGCGTCCGCTAAAGTCGAACGTCTCGGGGGTTCCGTCCGCCTGAACGTCCAGGCGATAGAGTCCGTGCCTGTCGCCCTCGTCCCGTCTGAGTTTCCGGGCGGCCCGCAGGCGCGTCTCCGCGTTCTTGTACGGCCCCATGACCTCCGCGCTCACGTCGTCCCAAACGATGATGAGCCAGAGCTTGGGGATAGTTGATTTTTTCATGATGTCGGGCCTCCTTGGTGCCCTTCGTCGTCGCTGTGCCAAAAACCCGAATAGTGAAGGCCGGCGGCCAGGCAGAAGTCGAAGAGGAGCCAGGCCACCAGCCACCCGAGGACCCGGAGCGCCGGAGTCATCTGATACACTCGCAGGACTGGGAGAACTTGACCGGCCGGAACTGGGAGCCGATGTTGAAGTCCTGCCAGTTGTCGCCGCGCCCGTGCATCCGGCCGACCCGGCCGGCTTCCACGTAGTACGCGCCGACTGACCCGCCCTCGAGGTTCCAGAGGGCGTCGAACAGGTCCCCATGGGCATGCCAGCACGCGGCCACGCTCCGGCGGCCCTGTATGCTGGTCAGGTTGGTCTTGGCGCCGGGTCCCTTCGAGCTGTTCACCCGAAGGGTGAAGCGCCGCCAGCGGCTGGTCTCGGTCCCGTGGATCAGCCGGACGTTTCCGGAGTATCTCACGTTGACCACGGCCAGGGCCGCTTCGAGCTGTTCTCTCGAGAAATTGGTCTTCATGGTCAAACCTCCTTGTGGGTGGACACGCCCCAGTGGATCGACTCGACGCCAACCCGGGCCAGGTTCTTCTCGGCCTTTTTGCAGGCCTGCCGGTGCGAGAAGGCGAGGGCTTTGACCCGCCCCTGGAAGGCGATGTCATACTCCCGGAGCTTCTTCGAGGAGCCGTCCTCGTTGTAGGTCTCCGGGTCCGCCCCCGGGCAGGACCATCCGAACATTGAGCCGGCCAGCATGGCTTCGAGCTGTCTCTTGGTCATGCTCGGCCCGTTCATCTTGTCCGCCACGTCCTGGGCGGTCTTGGGGTCTTCGTAGCGGGCTTCGATGTAGTAACCGCTTTCCCCCCGGAGGACCCGGATCACGGTGCCGGGTTCGCTCGGGTGGATCAGGAAAGCCCGCTTGGGCAGGCCCTCCGCCGTTTTCGTCGTGTACATGGTGTTCATGGTGTTGCGCCTCCTTGCGCGTTCGATCAGATCAGAGGCCGGCGCCCGTGCCGGCCGCGTCCCGTGAAGGGGGACAGGGCCTCGAGGGCGGACCCTATCAGGATGACCAGGGCGAAGGCGCCCCCGAGGATGAGGGTGAGAATTGCTCCGCTCATCCTCTAAACTCCTTCCGGGTGATGATGTACCAGGCCGCCGCCATGAGGATGAAAGCGGCCAGAGGGAAGCTCCGCCACGTGGCGATTGAGCCGGCCAGGGCGCCCGTCATCAGTATCAAAAGCGCCTTGACTCTCGGGCTGTCCCGTTCTGTACTCTTCAAGGTCAGGCCTTCGCGGCCGGCCGGCGGACCTTCCGGGCTCTCGTCTGGACGGCCGGCTTGTCGAGGCCGTTCGCATAGGTCCAGGGCCGGGCGGCCCGGGCGGCTTCGGCCTTCGAGGTGCCGTTGATTTTCCGAATGGTCTCGAGGTCTTTCATCTGAGTATCCTCCATATTTTCAAGGGGTTAGGGGTGAAGGGCTCGCGCCTGAAACCGCCGGCCTGCCCGGCTTAGTCCAGCGTCCGCCCGGCCTTGCGCGTGCTGTCAAGGGCCTCGGGGGGAAAGCGCCAGGCTTGCGACCGGAATCCCTGCCGGCCCGCCCTGGCTCTCCCCTGTGGGGGATCGAATAGCAGATGGAGGGGGAGGTTAGGCCCTCCCCTCGAGGTCCTTGACGTGTAACGCGATCCGTTACAGAGTAAAAAAACGTTCCCCGGAGGGCCGCGAAGTCTTCCAGGACCCTGGCCAGCTTGGCGCCCATCAACGCGGCCATCGGCCGCCTGTCTCCAGGCGTCCGCGTTCCAGCTATTAAGGCGCGACTGAAGGCCTTTTAACCCGCCCCCGGTCCGGCTTCCTCAGCCGGCCGCCCCTAGGGGGGCATTTTAGGGTGAGCGGGCGCGTCCCTTCTTAGGTCTTCCACGTCCTCCGGATTGTCACGGCCACCAGGTCCGGCGCTCTTCAAGCGCCCGGGTTCCCTCGAGAGCCCTTCCGGGGGGTCGCCCCCGTGCCACCTCGAGGCCTCCGGCTCGGCCTTGCCTTAGATGAAGCGGGCCTAACCTGGTGACCGATATTTTCGGCGCCTCGAACCCGGGTCCGCCGGGCGCCCTGTCTCGCTCCCTCCCGGGGAGCTTGTCGGCCACTCTCATAATAGGGGCGGCGCTTTCGTTTGTCAAGTCTTTTTTTCATTTATTTACTGAAGTTGCACATTCTAAAGGGCCTCAAGGCGTACTTTCCAGGGCTCAAAAGGGCGCCTGGACCTTCAAAGGACCGCCGGCGCCTGGACCTCGAGCGCTTTAAGAAGGACGCCTCAAAGTGTACGTGTACGTATAGGTTGAGCGCGTTTCAGGGTGAACCTGTACGTGTAGGTCAGAAGGGGGGGAACTCGGACGTGAGCGTATAGGTTGAGGGAGGATTGACCTGTACTTCAACGTTGGATAGATGCCCTTCGGGACAAGAGGCCGACGGCCTGACCCTGGCCAGGTGTAAAGTATCTTTACACTACTACATCTAGTGGCATAGCTCGAGCACTACCATATATAGTGGTGATACACCTTGCCTTATTTCCTTTAGAATGAACTACTTGCATCAATAGGTGGGTCGCATAATTAACATTATGTCAACTAACACGTGACAGGGCACCAGGCGCCCCCAAGGGCCATGGCGTAACTCGAGGCCTGTCAATAAGATAAAGGAGCGCGGGGGGGTAGGATTCCGGGACTCCGGGGTCGCCCACACGTGTAATATGCTTACATCACGAACATCGGCACACTGGTCTGCCATCGCATAACGATCCCTTCCCAAATTCTGGATCCCCTCATTTCCCAGGTCTTACCCTACATTTACCTGGGTACCCCCCCTTTGTAGGGTAACGATCCCTTCCGGTACCATCGTTTTTCCACCCAGTATGTCGTCTTTTTCCAGACATACTATGCAGAAGATCACGTGTTACGTGATGTACTACACGGAGTCGCATTATAAGGCTCCGGCTTTATAATCAGGCATTATAAGCTCCCGCCATTATAGGACAGGGCATCACTTATCGAGAAGTGTGTAGCTTATTGCACAGGTACCCCACTGTCCTATTTAGGGTACAAGTGTACTCAAAAGAGGACAGTCTCTTATCCGCGAGCTGGGGCCTAGCGGCCATCGCATGGGGTGAAGATCCGATATTATTTCTAGAGACAAATTACACTCCTAGGACCTATTGTAGGCCCTAGGAGTGTATTATACTATAAGATAAATATTACATTCCTGAAATAGAATTAGAAGAGCGAAGAGAAGATGACTGGTCTTACTGGGTGGGGGTCCGGGGGAGGGTAAAGCTGTAACGGGCCGGCCTGAAAATAGGGGGGGACTTGACAAACTCCAAAGTAAAGAGTATAATAAGAGGCAGTGAGAGATGAGACCTGTTACGGTCAAGGAGACTTAAATGGCAGAACCGGAAAAGAACCCCGTAGTCGCGGAGCCTGTCAAGGCCGACCCGACCAAGGACGTTATCTTCCCGGAAGATCAGCTTGCCGACATCGAGCAGAAGTACGACGCCGACAAGCTCAAGGCCGATGAGGCTACCAAGCCGGCCGGCGACGGTGGTGCCTCTCCCGAGGCTGATGAGGACGCTTCCGTTACGAAGCTGTCCGACTTCATGCGGAAGAAGGGCATCAACGACGTTGGCAAGCTGGTGGACATCGCGGCCGAGTACGAGAGCAAAAACACGAAACTTGCCCAAGAAGTTGCGCGGCTCTCGGCGGTTCAGCGTTACCCTGCGGGACAGGGCGGGATTCAGTCTGAAGGCCAAGGCCGACAGATGGTCACCGTCGATGACGACATCGTCCTCCCTGAAAACCCGATCTCGTTGGTCACGGAGCCCGGGGCCCTGTCCAAGCTGGTAAAACAGCTTGACGAAAGACAGGACCGGCGCAACGCCCAGCGCGAGCAGGCCAGAACTTACGGGGACATCCAGGCTAGGGTACAGGCCAAGATGGATCAGAACCCGGAGGAGTTCATCAAGCTCCGCCCGATGATGCTCGATCTGTCAAAGGCCAACCACCAGGCAGACATAGACCAGCTTTACGATGCGGCCAAGACCCAGTACACGAAGGAGCGACAGTCTCTTGTCGCGGAGATCAAGGCCGAGCTGGGACTGACGGGGGCCGAGAGCGAGAAGCTCAAGGCGATCGTCGGTCGTGTCCGCCAGGCGCCCATCTCGGGCGGAACGGGGGTTCAGGTCAAGCCCGGGGAATCGAAGCCCGACAAGGAAGGCGCTGAGTTGCTGAAGGCGATCGCCAACGCGGACAAGTATTAGCCTCTTAGGAGGGCTACCATGTCCAACATCAGAACCGACTTCAACGTCAGCAATTTCGAGTCCGGCATCCGTAAGCTCGATGTCCGGGACTTCATCTTCAACCTCGAGCCCGACGAGGCCCCGTTCGTCACTCTCCTTTCGAAGGTTCGGAAGGAAGCGACCCAGGACGTCGTCTTCAGCTGGTTCGAGGACGCCTCCATCGGCAAGTGGACCCAGGTCAACAATGCCGGCGGCGCGTACGATGACGCCACGGCCACCATCGTTGTCGATGACGCCGACATCTTCCAGATCGGCGACCTCGTCCTGTGCGTCACGGGCGGGGAAATCCTCCGCGTCACGGGCGTCGATCCCACCGGTGGGGCCGCCCAGCACATCGACATCTCCCGCGCCTTCGGCTCCACGGCCGCCGCGGCCGCCGGTGTCGCCAATAACTGCTACCTCGTCCGCCTTGGCCAGTCCATGGCCGAGGGCTACACGGTCGGCGACCAGCTCATCACGACCAAGACCAAGGTCGATAACTACGTCCAGATCTTCTCCCGGCCCGTTCAGCTCACCGAGACGGCCAATGCCGTCGCCACCTACGGTGGGAACCGCCGGAATTACGAGCGCAAGAAAGTCGGCGTTGACATCAAGCGCGACCTCGAAGCGGCCTTCCTGTTCGGCGAGCCCTATTACACGGCCACCGGCCCGAAGTACGCCACGGGCGGCATCAAGCACTTCATGGCCGCCGTCTCCCCCGCGCTCAACGCGGCCGGCGTCCTCCACCAGGACGACTTCGACAGCTGGCTGGCCGACGCCTTCGCCTACGGCTCCAGCGAAAAGTTCCTGTTCGCCTCTCCCCTGATCCTCGCCCAGATGAACGCCTGGACCTACTCCTACGTTCGGACCGATCCCGGACCGCGGACGGATTGGGGCATCAAGTACACCACGTACGTCTGCCCGTTCGGCACCGTCAACATGGTCCTGAACAAGAACTTCCTCGGCCCCCTTGCCGGCCAGGCCTTCCTGCTCGACATGAAGGAGCTCGTGTACCGGTACCTCGCCGGGCTCGACCTCAAGCTCTCTACCGACCTTCAGCCCAAGAACGCCCACTACCTGCTCGACGAGTACGCCGGCACGGTCGGTCTCGAAATCCACAGCCCCCTCAAGCACGCACGGATCTACGGGGTCACCGCCTAGTCTTAATCCTGCGGAGAGTCTGCGGACCTCCCAGGTTACCGGGGCCCGGGTCGAAAGGCCCGGGCCCTCGGTTCATCCATCCAGCCTGTTATGGCAAGGAGATTATCAACGATGTACACTTTTAATGCACGATGTCAGGCGCTTACGGTAGTCCTCAAGCCGTCCAGCCGCACGTTCGTCGGAACGGAGCTGGTCAAGACCCCGGGCCTCAAGGCCCGCTTCGAACGCGGTCTGTTCCAGACCGAGGACGAGGAACTCGCCACCCTGCTTCGGAAGCTCATCGCTTCCGGGAAGGAACGAGAGGTCGTCGAGCTCACCAACCTGGACGAGCTTTTCTATAAGGTCAAGGGCCACAAGAATCAGCGGGGCCCCATCGCGGCGGTGGAAGACAGCAAGGGCATGAACGCCACCAAGGTGGAGGAGAAGACTCCGGAACAGGGATTCGACTGTGTCATCTGTGAGAAGAAGTTCAAGAACCAGAAGGCGCTCAACATGCACCTGGTCAGCCACCGTCCCGGTGTTCAGGTAGAGGTTACCGAAAAGGCGCCCACCTCGTAAGAGAGGGCACCATGGTCTTAAACGACATCATCGCCCTGGTCGAAGAGAAGTGTGACGGCAGAAGTCTTGGGGTAGCCAAGCACAAGCGGTGGGCCCAGCTCGCCCGCGAAGAGGCCGTCCGTTCCGCGATCACCGGGGGATTCCACGGGATCTACTTCCTGTACAAGGAAGCCAAGGTCACCGGTGGGAGCGTACTTGGTCAAGCCAGGTACCAGATCCCCGACGACTACGTGGACGATCTGGCCGTGTGGTACGACGGGACCCAGCTCATCAAGGGCGACCCGGGCGTGCTCGACGTCACGGCCGAGGAAGACCGGGCCGGATCCTACCTGCCCACCTGGTACGCCATGCGTGGCCTCGAGTTCGACATCATGCCCACCCCGGGCATCGCCGGCAAAGAGATCAAGCTGTTCTACAACGCCATGCCCGAAGAGATCACGTCCGCCACGGACGCGGCCACCTATCACGATTACTTCATGGATAACTGGGCCAATCTTCACGTTTTCGGCATGGCAGAGTACGCCGCGGACTCGCTCGGTGGGTACGCCGCGGCCAAGTCTTTCCGGGATCGCTTCAACGAAGAGATCTCCCGCCTCACCATCAACAACCGCCGGTTCTGGATCAAGGGCACCAAGATGCGGCTCCAGAACTGGGACGAGTTCGCATCCAAGCAACGGTACCTGTTCCCGCAGTTCGGCGGGGTGTACAGGACCGAGGAGACAATCTAATGGAAACGAAAAACCTTTTCGGATTCAAGGGCTGGCTGGAGATCCGCGACAACAAGACCAAAGAGCTGATCCTCCGCACGCCCAACACGATCGTGGACGGTGGGCTGGCCATCGCGGCCAAGCTCCTTGGTGACGCCGCGGCTACGGTCCTCGCAAAGGCGTGGGTCGGCTCCGGCTCCACGGCCGTCGAGGACGACGACGATGCGATGACGACTCCCCTCGGCGCCGCCGTCACCCCCTCCTTCTCCAGGGTCACGACCCTGGTGACCAACGACACGGCTCAGTTCGTGTCGGTCCACACCGCCCTCCCCGGCGGCTGGGCTGTCAAGGAGTACGGGATCTTTACGTCGGACAATGTAATGTTCAACCACGTCGTCTTCTCGGTCATCAACCTGGCCGAGGCGAACGAACTCGAGTTCACCTACAAGGTTCAAGTTCAAAGGGTCATTTAAGGTTAACCCAAGTTAACCTTAATGGAGGCCCAAGTGGCTGAAAAGATTACGAATGGTGCGTTCACTACATCTCTATCTGGGTGGACGAACTATGGAACGTACAACTTTCACGCCAGCGCGAGTAAGGCCCTGGCCGAATCCGTCTCTCAGACCGAGTCCGACCAGCACAAGCTCCGCCAGTATTTCAGCGTCTCCGGGACCGTGTCCTCGGCAATCTTGAACGCGCACATCTACTGGGACATGGTCCACAAGCTCAACCACGGAGAGGCCGATTTCTACATCTACCTTCGAAAGCCCGACGGAACCATGCTCCAGCTGGCCGACCACTCCGAAGAGGCCACCGTCGATAAGACCGGAAACGAGCAGATCGCTGACGATCTCGACATCACGGCCTACTTTACGGCTGTGGGCACGTACGCCATCGAACTCTGGGCCACCGTGAAATCCTCCTGGAAGATGAACGGAGACGAGATCGACGACTACACCACGTACGCCTGGTTCGACGACATTTCCCTGGCCGTCATCGAGCGTGTTTTCAAGACGATCGTGGAGGGCCTGGGTGGCGGGGAGCTGACAGCGCGGGCCTCCGGGTTGGCGGCGCTCGAGGTTGCCGGCCTAGAGGAGTCGATCTCCCACGTCGGCGGCTACCAGCCCGGGGTGGACCCGAAACAGACGGTATCCCAGAGGAATAAGGCCGGACTCCACGAGTTCCTTCATGCCAACGTCGAGGGCAACGCAACCGAGGGCGCCGGCCTGGCCGAGTCCCTGGAGAGAACGTACACGTACCGCCAGAGGGACCTCCCCGATATGCCCAACAAGGTCGGGCTCGACGAATCCCTGAAGGCTCGCTGGAAGGTCGGCAACGTCACCTACGAGCGAGACATCATGGCCCAAGAGGACATCTGGGAAGACATCGACCCTGTCGATACTTACTGGGAGACCGTGTAATGGACCACTATATCCCCCTCGCCGAGATAATCGGGTTCAAAGGGATCAATGCGGACTTCCTAGAGGAGATGCTCCCCAACGCCGACAACCCGGTGTACCTCACCGACGGCGACAACATTCTCATCCGGAACGGTAAGATCGAGAAGATGAGGGGGGCCGGGTATCTGAACGACATTTCTGTCCCTCGAGGAGGCGGGTCTGCTCGCCGGATCCAGGCTCTACACGTCTATGAGGACTACTCCCAGAACAAGTACCTCATGGCCTTTACTCCGGAGCAGGTCGAGTACCTCTCGAGCGACACCGGGTGGAGCGACATCGTCGGCCTGGCAGGAACGGACGAGTCCGTGGTCAGCGTTGTGAACATCGCCAACAAGGTCGTCTGGACCATGAGCGACGATCCTACCATCCGGTACTGGGACGGTGTCTCCGCGGGCAACCTTATCGACGACGCGGTAATCAGGGCCAGGTACCTCATGAAGCACAAGACCTGGATGTTCCTGGTCCGCCCCATCCAGGGCGCCCTGGGGGCATGGACGGAAAGATACCAGGAAGTGTGGCCGTCGTACCCAGGCAACCCTGCTCTGTTCGACCCGACAGATCGCCTCATGATCGACTGCGACGGGGCCATCAACGGGTGCCGCGAGCTCGAGGACGCGCCGATCATCTACTTCCCTGGCTCGATCCACAGGATCTATCTCATCAACGAGAACGACGGGTTCGCCTCCCAGCCCATCACGAACGACGTCGGGCTTATGGCAGGCAGAACCCTGACGGGCGGATCCGGGGTCCACTACTTCCTTTCGAAGAAGGGCGTGATGGGCATGACCCTGGGTAATCAGCCCGTCCCCCTCTCGTGGTCGAAGTTCAATAAGCTCATCATCGACGGGATCGACCCGCTCAACTACGGGAAGGCGATCGCCAGGTTCTTCGAGGACTCAGGGCATCTCTACGTGGCCTTTCCTCCTGCCGGCCAGGGAGACAACGGGACCCTGCTCATCTACGACACGATGAACAACGAGCTGGTAGGGAAGCGCACCCTGACCCAGCTCCATTACTCCGCGTTCGGGGTCTTCGAGAAGGACCTAACAAACGTTCCAGCAGGAGACAGAGTTTTTTATGGCATTGGCGGGATTCCGATCATCGGAACGAGCGAGGGCCTGGTCCTCGAGGAGAAGTACACGACGTACCAACAGCTCAACGACACGTACGTCTCCTCCGGCACCCTGCCCCCGATCTTCTTCGGCGACCGGCACAAGAACAAGAGGCTCATGCAGTGCGACCTCTTCGTCGAGAAATTAACGGATGAGGCCATAACCTTTAATATCGAAATCTCCAATGAAGCTAACGTTACTACGGTCACCCCGTACGTGGTGGCCGGCACCGGCAATCAGGGGATCCGCCGGTACGTGGTCAACATCGACGTTTTCGGCAAGGAGTTCCGACCGGTGATAAAGGACTCGGGAAATATGTACGGCTTCAAATTGCATGGCATTATTTTCAGGGGCTACGTAGCCACCCATAAGTAGGAGGGAACCATGGAAGATCTCAAGAAGATCCTTAGCGGACACTACGTTTTCGATGGCGGGATCACGGACGGTACGATCATGCTCAGGACGGTGGAGTCCTACGGTGGCTTCGGTGAAGCTATCCAGGCGATTGGGGCCGCAAAAGTCGCCCTGATTTTGAGTGGCTCCTGCGTGTGCGAGTACACCCGTACCATCCCTGTCACGACCACGCTCATCATTCTCCCGGACACCACGATCACTGTCAATCCGGGCGCGACGCTCACCATGAACTGCGGCGTTCTGTCCATGTCGGCTACGGCGTGGAGAACCCTGGTTGGCGGGGGCGGCACGTTCGTCGATAACGCGATCGACCTGTCCGAGACCGCCGGCGGACCGACTGGCCCCAAGGGCGCTACTGGTCCTACCGGTCCCAGCGTCACCGGCCCTACCGGACCCAGCGTCACCGGTCCCACCGGCCCCAGTGTCACCGGTCCTACCGGGCCCAGCGTGACTGGACCCACGGGTCCCAGCGTCACCGGTCCTACCGGAGCCGACAGTACCGTTACGGGTCCTACTGGCCCCCAAGACGCTTCTACGATTGGCGGGGTTACCGTAACGATTAACAACCCTCAGCCCGGGGACATCCTCACGTACTCCCCGACTGGCCCGGCCTGGATCAACGCACAGCCGGCATAACCATGGCCAAGCCCCGGGTGTACAAGAGACCTCACGTCGAGGATCCTAAGTTGAAGAAGACCCTTCAACAGATCGACGACGAGTTCTCTAACGTCTATGCCGCCATCCCGTCTGCCTTCGGGAACGTGGATGGCGGGCGCCCGGACTCTGACTACACAAGTACGATCGACATCGACGGGGGGACCGTATAATGGCCGTCATCATCCAGATCAGGCGCGGAACCGCGGCCGAGTGGTTGGCCGCTGACCCGATCCTTGCCGAAGGAGAGATGGGCTGTGAAACAGACACGAACAAGTGGAAGATCGGGAACGGCGATGACATCTGGTCGGTCCTTCCGTATTCAAGCGGTCCAGCAGGTCCGACGGGCCCTGGCGCTACTGGCCCGACAGGACCAAGCGTCACGGGCCCCACTGGCCCAGCCGTCACCGGGCCCACGGGAGCGGCCTCCGCGGTCACAGGCCCAACCGGTCCGTCCGTCACGGGACCCACGGGGCCCCAGGTAACCGGGCCGACCGGTCCTTCTGTAACCGGGCCTACCGGTCCTTCTGTCACTGGTCCATCCGGCGATCCAGGAGTTACGGGTCCGACCGGGCCGAGTGTCACCGGGCCTACGGGCCCGAGCGTCACGGGACCTACTGGCCCGTCCGTAACTGGCCCTACCGGTCCTTCTGTCACCGGACCGACTGGTGCTGACTCTACGATAACTGGACCTACTGGTCCGTCTGTCACCGGTCCTACCGGTCCTTCTGTTACTGGTCCAACGGGTCCCAGCGTTACTGGCCCCACCGGTCCGAGCGTAACGGGCCCAACGGGCCCTGCATCTACCGTTACTGGCCCCACAGGGGCGACCGGGGCAGGCCACACGAAGCGTAGTTTTTGGTGGGACGTGTACTGGCCTGGGATCGACGGTATCATCAGCCCGGAGATCCAGGAGGACCTGACCGTCGTTGCGATCCAGGGGTACATCAAGGGCGGAACGAGCGTCACATTCAACATCGAGGACAGGGCAACGATCGGTAGCGCCGGAACAGACCTAATGTCCTCCGACATGGTGGCCGACCTGGACGGCGAGAGGGTCACCTCGTTTGCGCTCGGAACCTTGACGGCCGGGCACTTCCTGTACCTAGACATCTCTGGTGTTGTCGGGGCCGTCGAACAGGTCAGCGTCACCGTCATCTGCACGGGGCCCGCCGGCGATGCGGGTCCTACGGGCCCCGGCGGAGCAACCGGTCCGACCGGGCCTGGGATCACTGGCCCCACCGGGCCGAGCGTAACCGGCCCCACGGGAGCCCCCTCGAGCGTGACTGGCCCGACCGGGCCGTCGGTCACGGGCCCAACCGGAGCTGACAGCACCGTAACTGGGCCAACTGGTCCTTCGGTAACCGGGCCCACTGGCGCACCGTCCACGGTCACTGGCCCCACGGGACCTAGTGTCACTGGACCAACCGGCGCCGATTCCACCGTGACCGGGCCTACCGGTCCGAGCGTCACTGGCCCTACCGGCCCGGCATCCACAGTCACAGGACCTACCGGACCGTCCGTGACTGGCCCAACCGGGGCCGACTCTACGGTAACGGGACCGACTGGACCGTCGGTAACGGGCCCTACTGGTCCGCAAGGCGATCCTTCCACGGTCACCGGACCCACCGGGCCCGGAGTGACCGGTCCTACCGGTCCTGGATCCACGGTAACTGGTCCGACTGGACCGTCGGTAACGGGCCCTACTGGTGCAGATTCAAACGTTACCGGACCGACCGGGCCCAGCGTTACTGGCCCTACCGGAGCTGACTCCACGGTCACCGGTCCCACCGGACCCAGCGTCACAGGTCCGACCGGGGCAGACTCTACCGTTACCGGACCTACCGGACCATCTGTCACCGGTCCGACAGGCCCTAGCGTAACGGGTCCTACGGGTGCGGACAGCGCTGTCACCGGTCCGACCGGACCGAGCGTGACAGGGCCAACCGGCCCTGTCTCTGCCGTAACCGGCCCAACCGGCCCGAGCGTAACTGGACCTACTGGGGCCGACTCTACTGTAACCGGACCCACCGGACCTAGCGTTACCGGGCCGACCGGAGCTGACAGCTCCGTAACCGGACCTACTGGTCCGTCGATCACTGGCCCCACCGGAGCCGACAGCACGGTAACAGGACCAGGGGGCCCTACTGGCCCCACAGGCCCTAGTGGTGCGGCCTCAACGGTCACTGGCCCTGGTGGTCCTACTGGTCCTACTGGACCTGAAGGATATCCTTCAGAAGTTACCGGACCTGGCGGCCCGACCGGCCCAACTGGTCCGGTATCTACTGAGCCATCTACCGTTACGGGCCCTACCGGACCTGGCGGAGCGGCATCTACCGTTACGGGCCCTGGAGGCCCAACGGGTCCGACCGGACCCGTCTCCACTGAGCCATCCACTGTCACTGGTCCTACCGGGCCGGAGGGCGATCCCTCCACAGTCACGGGCCCAGGTGGACCTACCGGACCGACTGGCCCGGTATCTACGGAGCCGTCCACCGTAACCGGCCCAACGGGGCCTGGGGGTGCGCCATCGACAGTTACTGGTCCTGGTGGTCCGACAGGACCTACTGGTCCAGAGGGAGATCCGTCTGAAGTTACTGGCCCGGGTGGTCCGACTGGACCTACCGGACCTATTTCTACCGAGCCGTCCACTGTTCCTGGACCCACGGGTCCAGGTGGCGCGGCATCCACCGTGACAGGACCGGGTGGCCCCACAGGACCTACCGGTCCAGTTTCTACTGAACCCTCGACAGTTCCTGGGCCGACTGGTCCGGACGGCGCGGCATCTACCGTGACCGGGCCCGGAGGCCCGACAGGTCCTACCGGACCCGTCTCCACTGAGCCATCCACTGTCACCGGCCCGACTGGCCCTGGTGGAGCGGCGTCCACAGTGACCGGTCCTGGTGGCCCGACTGGTCCAACCGGACCTGTTTCTACCGAGCCCTCAACGGTCACGGGACCCACGGGGCCTGATGGTGCGGCCTCAACGGTAACTGGCCCTGGAGGCCCGACAGGACCAACTGGACCTGTTTCCACCGAGCCATCCACAGTGACGGGTCCTACCGGACCTGGTGGAGCTCCGTCCACAGTTACTGGTCCCGGGGGACCTACTGGCCCTACCGGTCCGGAGGGAGACCCCTCTACCGTTGCTGGCCCAACCGGCCCGACCGGACCCAGCGTCACCGGCCCGACCGGACCCAGCGTCACCGGCCCGGCCGGAGAGAACTCCGTCGTCACTGGCCCAACCGGACCAGGCGGGGCGGCCTCAACGGTTACTGGCCCAGGCGGCCCCACTGGTCCTACTGGACCGTCCGTGACGGGGCCGGCCGGAGCATCCGTCAAGAGGATCATGTACTTCGTCGTGTCCTCTCCTGGGGTGGTCACCATCCCTCTCGGTTACATTCCAGAGACGTGGACTGCCGCCAGGATCGACGCTTACGTATTCGGTGGTACGAACTGCGTTTTCAATATCGAGGAGAGGACTTCCCCGGGTACCGCCGGAACGAACATGATGACTGGAGACATGACGGCTACGACGTCCCTAGTGACTGACTCAACCCTCGCAAACGGCGGGCTGGCCGCAGGAAACACTCTTGCCCTAGACATCTCGAGCGTTTCTGGAGCCGTACTTTACATCGCCATCGTGATCTCGGAGTAATGAGATGCCCATCCTTGAGACCGTTGACACCTACACCAGCGGGAGCGGCAACTGGACGTGCCCGGCTGGAGTTTTCTTGGTGTTGGTGGAGTGTTGGGGTGGTGGTGGAGGCGGCGGCGGCGGGACCGCGGAATCCAGTGGTGGTGGAGGCGGCGGCGGCGGAGCATACGGGAATAGGTGGATCCGCGTCCAACCAGGATCCACGTATGCCTATGCAGTAGGCGCGGCCGGAACCGGTGGAACTCTCGGCCTAGACGGCACCGGCGGCGGAGATACATATTTTGTCAACAGCTCTTCTGGGTGCGTGGTCAAAGGAGGCCAGGGTGGCAAGGGCAACGTCAACGGCGGCGGCGGCGGCGGCAAGGGTGTCATGACATACGGCGACATAGGATACGATGGAGGAGTCGGCGCCACACAGCAACCAAACGGCGGCGGTGGCGGAGGATCTGGTGGTACCGGATCTAACGGTAACTCGGCGTCAAGTAGCACCGGGGCCACCGCCCAGACCGGAGGAGGAAACGGCGGAAACGGCGGAAGTACCGGAGCCGGATCGGCCCCAACTACGCCACCCGGCGGCGGCGGTGGGGGTGGCGGTCTTCCCGTTGGCGGAACTAGGGCCGGCGGTGCCGGCAAGATAGGGAAGGTCACCGTATCTTATTCGAAGATGCGCGTATTCGCCTCTGGGATTATGTCCTAATGGGTGGCCCAGATGATCCTCACCTGCTTGATGTACTTTACCGTGGGCCTTATCCGGGACGCCATGGCGACCTTATGGTACCGCGCCGTGTACAAAGGACAAGCTGGGGTCGCTGGTGGGCTTGGTGGCGGAATAGACGTCGTGGACATCGTGGTTATTGCCCTGCTTATCCGGGCCTGGTCGGCTCCATTGGTCATAGCTTATTCCTTGGGTACATCCCTCGGAACATACTTGATAGTAAAATTTTCTAAGGAGAAATGAGATGTCTCACACCATGGTCAACCCCTCTTTCGAAACTTGGGACATGGATCCCGCCGAGGGCGGCTACAAGCCCGACGGCTGGACCATCACCAAGGCCGGCGCCGCGGAGCTGGTCACCAACGGTCACTTCGCCTCGAACGATCTGACCGGATGGACCGCCACCGATTGGGACGCCACTACTGGGGCGGCCGTTCACACGCCCGACACCGGGCACACGAACCCGCTCCAGCAGAACATCAACCTGGCCAACACGAAGGTCTATTCGGTCATCGTCAAGGTCTCCGGCCGGACCGCCGGCACGCTAACGCTCTCTTGTGAAAACGCCACAATCTCCCCGGTCTCGGGCGTCGTCAGCAAGCCCAACGTCTACTTCTTCCAGCTCACGGCCACGGCCGATGACGCGACGTCTATGCTGGCCCTCACCCCGAGCGCCACGTTCGACGGCCAGGTGGACTACGTGTCCGTCCGCATCAACGAGATCTCGAACGCCACCCAGGCTCGGAACCACGCGGACTGCGCCCCCTTTCCGTCCTGCGACGCCCTGGACATCGGTATCGACGCCACCCCCAATAAGGTGACGGCGAAGGCCGTTCTGACCCTCGTCGAGGCGCACGACTACTGCCTGCGGTTCTCGCACAAGTGGTACCACGACAACGTCGCGGTCGTCGATCCCGCCGTTGCCGCCCACACGCCCACTCTTACGGTCAAGACGCACGACGCCTCCCTCTACCTCCAGGCCGACCTGAGCTGGGCCGCCGGCGCGTACGCCTTCCCGATCACCCTGGTCGCGGTCAGAGAGACCTGGCGCCGGCACTTCACGTCTCCCGCCGGCGACACGTCCTTCCTGATCCTTTTCGACTCCGACGACATGCAGGGCGCGACCGTGTACAAGGAACACATCGTCCTCGACGACTTCCACTGCGAAGACCTGACGGACGCCGGGCTGGTCTAATCATGCCCGAAAAGTACATCGGTAACACCCACGTCACGGTGGAGGAGTACGCCTGCAAGCACTGTGGGCTACTCCCCCCGCGGTTCATGGATGACGAGTTCGAGATGAACCTCGAGTACCAAGTCCTGTTCCGCGGCTTCGAAGAGATCAGGCGTAAGCGCGGCGATAAGCCGCTCGGTGTTACCAACGGGTACAGGTGCCTCGAGCACGAGCAGGCTCTGTACGACGCGTGGCTCCTGGCCGGAAAACCAGGGGAGGTACATGGGTTCCTTTCCGCCCACGTGTTTGGATTGGCCATGGACCTGGTCTGTAACGACTGGGTCGATCAGGCCCTCATCGTCTCGATCGCCAGGAAGCTGAATCCTCGCCCTCGGATCGGTTGGAAGCAGTACAGGTCGGTTGGATCCATGCTGGTCCACCTCGACTACGGACAGCTCATTCAGCCCTGCCCGACGCTCAATTTCACGGCTGGAGTGGAGTGGTAAGATGAACCCAACAATCAAGACCATCATCGAGATATTTCTAGCTGTCGTAGGACTCACTACGGCTACGGTGGTTGCCATGGCAAAAATAAAAGAAGCTAAGGCTAAAAAGGTCGACCCATCGTGGAAGCCAAACCCTCAGCGGTGCCGAGAGGAGAGAGACAGGATCATCTCCCTCGAGGGCCAGAACAGGGTCTGGGCTACCAGGTTCGACAACGTGGACGATGGCATCAAAGACCTGAAGGCCGGGCAGGCTAAACTGATCGACCTCCACCTGACGAGGTAACATGAAGATCCCCAAACTGGCCCTGGTCATCGGGGCCGCGGTCCTGGTGCTGGCGATCGCCCTCGGCTTCCACTTCTACATGGGGTCGAGGATCGCCACCGCCGTGGCCAACGAGCGCGTCCGGGCGGCACAGGCCGAGGTGGCCCTGGTCTCGGCACAGCTCCAGGCGAGCCACGTCATCAACTCCCAGTACGAGGCCAGCCTCGAGGCGGCCCGGCAGGACGCCCTGGCCAGGGAGAAGTGGTTCCAGAGTCAAATCGCTCACGTCCAAACTGCAAGTCCCGCGGAGCTGGTGGACCAGGGTTCCCAGATACTGGGAGTCTCGGACATCAAGTCGGACGGCGTCACCGTGCAAATGCCGGTAGAGACCTACCGCAAGATCGTGTTCATTCTCGTTGATCGCCAGGAATACATGAACGTCAGAGAGCCCGCCTGGAAAGAACGCGAGGCTCTGTACCAAAAAGACATCGCCCAGTACAAGGCCAACGAGATCCTGTACGATCGTAGGGACGCGCTTAACAACAACATTATCAGCGACTTACGTGTAGTCATCTCGAAGCACAAGACGACTACGTTCTTTGGAAAAGTCGCGTGGGCCGCGGCCGGCTTCGGGGCCGGCGTGCTGGCCAACAAACTTATTTAAGGAGGCCTGATATGGCCGGAATCAAACTGCTCGACAAGAGACCCGGGAACCTGGACTTCATCGTCAACGAACTCCTCAAGCCTGGCGTGCGCGAGATGATGTTCGACGACTCCATCGGCATGGCCGAGATCGCCGTGTCCCTCTTCGATCCGTTCACCATGGTGTACGGGATATTCGAGAAGGGCCACCCGATCCCGATCGGCACGATCATCCTCGATGGTGTGCGACCCTTTCGGGGGTGCGAGATCCATGCGGCTATCTTTAAGCCAGAGAACCGGAACGCCAAGAAGATGCAGAGCGTAGCCATGCTCCTGAAGCAGGACCTCCTGTTGCGCTGGAACCTTCATTACGCGCAGGCCCGGTGCCTCTCTTCCAACGTCGCGGCCTCGGCACTTCTCACGAAATTGGGCATGGTCAAGATCGGTACGAAGCCGGGCAACGTCGTCTCCGGCGGGAAGTACGAGGACGTTGACGAATACTACGTCGTCCTCGACGGCGACAAGCTTTTCGACCTCGATAGAGGAGGCAAATAACATGGGCGCTAAAGTTCAAACTACTCAAACCGAACTGCTGACCCCACAGCAGAAGGCCCTGCTCAACAGCATGATGACCGGGTCTTCGAATCTTATGTCCGGGATGCAATTTGGCCAGTCCTGGGGCGGTCCCGGGTCCACTTCCAGGCAGGGGTACGGCGGCACTCCGTGGAACACCCAAGGCGGCGGGGGGAAACTCCAATCGACCCCCATGGCACCAATCCCGTCTTCTTCCGGGTACCAGGCCACTAACCCCGGCAACCCTGGCGCGTCCCCTTGGGGCATGGCGGCCTACTCCGACAGGAACCAGATCGTCTCCCCAATCGTGAATCCGTTCAGACGTAACCTTGGAGGGTAACATGGGCTCCTACAACCCCTACGACGAGAGCACCTACAACCCGACGCAGAAGGCGCTGTCGCGCCCCCTGACTGCGCCGAGCTTCAATCCAAACAGGTCCACTACCAGGACGCCCACTACGAGTCCGTCTGTCCCCCCTGCCTCTACGGCAGACAACCAGGGCGGAGGGATGGCGACCACCACGCCGGCGGCCGCTACCGTGCCCGTTGGCGGAGCGGCAACCCCTCCCCAGTCTGGAGCGAACGCCAACCCCAACGCCGCCCCTACCGCACAGGAAGACCTGGCCAAGTGGGGCTATACCGGCGAGATCCCGATCAATAATATCGAACAGCAGGCGATCGACTTCGTCAACAATATGTACGGATCCGGCGGGGCCCTCGGGACGATGAACAACGCCCAGGACTACTACGACCAGGTCCTCCAGGGCAAGTACGGCCCGGAGGGGCAGGCCTACCTTCAGCAGGTACTTGACCCCATGCGGACCAGCCAGATGCGAGATTACGGGGAAATGTCCAAGGCCCTCGCCACCAAGTTCTCCGACCTCGGCGGGTTCTACGGCGGGCGGGCGGGTATCGCGCAGGGGCGCCTCGCGTCCGACACGGCCAACAACATGGCCCAGCAGGAGGCCAACCTCCGGTACCAGGGGTTCAACGACAACATGAACCGGATGGGTGGCGCGGCCAGCGGCCTCCAGGGCCTGGCCCAGGCCCAGTCTGGGATCTCCGGCGATATGCTGAACTACCTGTTGTCCACCGGGGGCATGGTTACCGGGAGAGACGCTCTCAACCGGTCCCAGTACCAACAGGCCATGCAGAACTCGTACAACGACTGGCTCCGGGCTCGCCAGGAAAACCTCCTTCCGTTCTCGTGGGGCCAGAGCCTCGTTGGACAGCAGGCAGTCCAGCCGGTTGTCACCACGACTCCTTCCGCTTGGGGGGAGGCCCTTGGTACGGTCGGCCAGATCGGCTCCGCGGCCATGAAGTTTATCTAGGAGATTACAATGCCCAGCAACTACCGAGGCGGAGCGATCGTCATCGAACAGCCAAACCCCTGGGCCGAGGCTCTTCAGGGTCTCGGCGCCGGGGCAGGAATGATCGGCCAGGCGTTTCTCGAAAAGAGGGACAAAGAAAAAGCAACCATGCAGGACGTCGTCGGTGGTACCGCCACGGGCAAGTACAGTCCAGAGTTTTGGGCATCCAAGGAGGCCGAGGACTACCTCCGGTCTGCCGGGGTGTGGGATAAGCCAGAGATCCAGGGCCTCGTTACCAGGGCCCGAGCGGGGATGGGCTTCGGGGCCCCTCCGGGCGTACCAGCACAGTTGCCGGTCGCCCCGAGCTCTCCGTCCGCCGCGGCTGGAATCGGCGGCGGAGCGGTCAACGTTCCCCAGCCGGCTCCGGCCCCTCCGGACGCAAAACAGGTGGCCAACTATCTCGAGCAAGAGGAGACGGAAAAGAAGCTGGCGATATATGAGTTCCAGAGGAAGATCTCCTCGGCAGAGACCCGCCTTAACGCGGAGTACGCCAACGATCTCCGCATGGGGAACATAAAGTCTTTTGCGGAGCAGGTCTCCTTGACTATGAAGGTCCTGAAGCAGACGGGGTTTAAGTTCGATGACATTATTTGGAGGGGGAACGCCGAGTCCGGGCTCTCGTGGGAGATTAACCCTATTGCCCTCAAGAAACTAATGGAGGCGCAGGACAATAAAAAGGGGGCGTCGTACACCAAGTTCGAAAACACGGTATCGACCTTCAACGAGAAGCGCATGAGCCACGTCTCTAAACTGAGCACCTTCCTGTCCACGGACAGGGTTGATCCCAAGTCCCTAGCCCTCGACTCGAACGATCCGGAGACCTCCTATTATATGAACGCCATGGCGGCAATTAACAGCGAGCCCGACAAGAACAAGAGGGTAGCCCTCCAGGTTGAGCAGGCTGAGAAGATCGTAAAACAGCTCAACGATAACATCAAGCAGTACCGCCGGGTGATCCAGTCCGCTGGAGTCGAGGCCAAGGCGGAACAGGCAGATATTACGGATCGGTTCACCAAGGACATTACGTTCGAAGACATCTCCGGAGGCCTGTCTCCAGAAGAGTACAAGAAAAGGAAGGGCATCGTCCCGGAGCCCGGAAAGCTCATCAGCGACGTCCGGGGAGACTATCGTGGCAACAGCGTGACAGCGCCTAGGTTTAGCGACGTGTCTGCCAAGGACGCCGCCACCAAGGTAAGCGACACGTTCAAGGACATCAAGGCGACCGTCACCTCTGCCCTTCAGGACAACCCCGCGTTGGACTCGATGCAGATCAAACAGGTCATCCTCCAGAACAAGGATCAGATCATGGCGGAGTACGGGCTGAACGAGAAGCTGTTCTCTCTTCTCATGGCGATGTCTGACAAGGTCCTCGGATAGGAGATACAATGGGCGTCCTCGACGATATAAAAGCCGGACTCTCTGGGCCCACCGGTCCGCAAGAGGTGGTCGTGGAGACGCCTCTCGGCAACATCCCCAGCTCCCTGGACAAGATGTTTGAACAGCTCACCTACGAGGCCCGGAAGAAGAAGGCCCTCGAGGAGGCCGCCAAGACGTCCGCCAGGGACGCCAGCATCAGGGGCGCCGGCGGGGCTCCTTACGAGCCTCCTGTCATGACGACGAACCCGAACCTCGCCACTCCCCCTCCCGGGTGGGGCGGCCCCACCATCGGGCCCATCTCCCGGGACAAGGTAGAGCAGTCCCCGGAGTACTGGTCCGACCAGATGCGGAAGAGCGGCGGCGTCACCATCGGACCGTTCCGCGGCGACATCAACAAGGTCCCCCTCCTACCTCCGGCCATGACGGCTGGAACAATGGCCGGCCGGCAGGCGGCCCAGGAAGACGACTGGTCCGACGTGGGAAGACTCGCGCCCGTGGGCCAGTTCATCGACAGGCTCATCGGTAACGTCAATGCCGGTGCCGGCCGCACAGCGAAGGCCCTGGCCAGCCTGACCGACTCACTGAGCCGAATCACTGGAATGGCGAAGGGTGGAATGTTCGACGACTGGGCCAAGAACCAGG
>Ga0315275_10000047_pt1 | contig 92071 bp, 81 predicted proteins | sample YL17G03_0_MG_FD_205557 | JGI IMG/M metagenome (GOLD analysis project Ga0315275, IMG submission 205557) | Sediment microbial communities from Yellowstone Lake, YNP, Wyoming, USA - YL17G03_0 | ecosystem: Environmental > Aquatic > Freshwater > Lake > Sediment | place: USA: Wyoming | collected... | reverse complement strand
TATAAAGGGGGATTGAGGGGGATTTTAACAGAGGGCTCAATATGCTCTGTTTTGTAGCTTCATTATTGGAAAGAATTTAAATCAAAAAGTTTATTTTCGCTCAATTGGGGTGATACTTTCGAATTCTGGCCCTTTTCTCCCAGAGCCATCAGAATTTTTTCGGGAGTAATGGGTAGACTTTTGATTCTAACTCCGACCGCATCATAGATGGCATTTGCAATGGCCGCTGCAGTTGGGACCATTCCCATCTCACCCAAACCCTTTGCTCCATAAGGCCCTACCGGATCGATGCTCTCAATCATAATGGATTTCAAAGCAGGCACATCATTGATATAGAAGATCCGATAGTCTTGAAAATTTGAGTTGAGAACAATCCCTTCTTCCCAAACAAGGCCTTCAGAAAGAGCATATCCTAACCCTTGAGCGACTGCTCCTTCTATTTGCCCTTCCGCCGCCAAAGGATTGATCACTCTTCCTACGTCGTGGGCAGCAACAAAGTTGAGTACTTTTACCTGCCCGGTTCTTCTGTCCACTTCTACCTCTACCATTTGGGTTCCAAAGGAAAATGTCGGAGCACCACCGTAACCAACACCAGAACCAACTTTTCGGTCCTCAATGGTAGGGTTGGGAGCATCGTAACACGCTCTTGCCGCGAAGATTTTACCTTCAGCGTAACAAGCCGTAGCGATCTGGCTGAATGATAGGCCTTTCTCGGAATGACCCTTCATAAAAATCATTCTATCCCGCAAAATCAAATCCTCAACCGGACCCCCTAAGATCTTAGAAGCCTCATCTAAAAGTCTTCTTCTCACCTCCTTTGCTGCCATGAGTACGGCATTCCCCCCTACGAAGACCTCGCGACTTCCCCAGGCACCCATACACTGTGGCGTGGCCGCGGTATCCCCAGTGATCATATTGATATCTTCTAACTGCAAACCCAACTCTTCTGCAGCAATTTGCGCCAGGGCCGTATCCGACCCCTGACCGATTTCGGCCATTCCTGAAGCGAGGTCGATCGTCCCATCATTACTCATTTTGATAAAGACGTCCGAGAGGTTTGATCCTCCCTTATGTTGTAATCGAAGACCTCCTCCTGTATGCATCAGGGAGGCCATTCCCACACCACGATTCCCCGGCTTCCTCCGCTTCTCCTTCCAATCGATGGCCTCAACGGCCTTATCAATACAGTCCTTCAAACCACAGCTCGTGACCTTGTCACCAACGCAAGTGATCTGACCTTCGTAGTTGGCATTTTTCAGGCATAGATCCTTCACATCCATGCCCAATTTTTCCGCAATCATATCCATCTGCGACTCAATGGCAAATGTAATCTGAGGATTGCCATACCCTCGGAAGCCTCCTCCGTATACCTTGTTCGTAAATACGACATCCGCCTCATACTTGACATTGGGAACCCCCCAGAGGTACGTACACTTCGTCCCAACACCCATGGTGATCGTAATCCCGTGGCTATTATAGGCCCCATTATCCGTAACCACCTTCACCTCTCGAGTCAGGATGGTCCCGTCCTTCTTCACCCCTGTCTTGATATCGATCACCATCGGATACCGAGTCCTCCCCGTGGTAAACTGCTCATCCCGAGTGTTGATGATTCGAACAGGTCTTCCCGTCTTCTTCGAAAGAAAATAAGAGATCACATCAATGGTATCTACTTCAAGCCTCTCCCCGAAACCTCCACCCATATAGACCTTGATCACCCGAACCTTGCTGAGCGGCATCCCCAACACATCTGCCAACATCTTCCGATACGGATGGGGAATCTGTGTCGTCACCCACACCGTCAGACTCCCTGACCGATCAAGATGAACGATACAACCTCGAGGCTCCAAACAACAATGGAGTTGAGCCTGCGTCTCAAATCGATCCTCAAAAATATAATCCGACTGCTTTAACGCCTTCTCCACATCCCCATATGACCTCGAAATATGGATCGCGACATTCCCCTCCTCATGAATTTTGACTGCATCCGCCTTCATCGCCTCAAATGGATCAAACACCCCAGGCAACTCCCCATACTCCACCTCGATGAGATCGAGAGCCTCCTCCGCAATATCTTCACTATCCGCAGCTACTGCGGCAATCTCATCCCCAATAAAACGGACCTTATCCTCTGCCAGAGGAGGTTTATTGGCTAAATGAGGAATCACACAAAGCCGAATCCCCTTCGTATCCCTCCCCGTCACCACTGCCCGAACTCCTTTAAGCCTCTCCGCTTTGGAAGTATCGACCCTCAAAATCTTTGCATGGGGATAGGGACTTCGAAGGATCTTCCCATAAAGCATTCCTGATATCGTCAGATCTCCCAGATACTTTGCTGTCCCCGTTACCTTCTCCATCGCATCAATCCGGGGCAACCTTTTCCCTATAACAGAATATTCATCCGCCATCTTCTCTTGACCTCTCTTTCATTGGCCTTTGCTCAGTGAAAATGACCACGACCAAACCTCGTTATGAAGAACACATTCTTGATAAGAGATCGCCCAACTAATCCCAAAAACGGACTGCTGTCTTCCTCAAATATTCAATCCTCTTGTCAATGCCGGTGAGGTCTTCCGTGGAGCGCCACACATAATGGCATTCTTTACAGCGATAAACTTCCCACTTTCTCTTAATGGGAGAATCCGAAGCCTTCTCAGTTTGACTGGAATTACAACGGGGGCAAGCTGGAGCAGCCATTAGCGTTTTCCTCCTTCCATATATCTCTTAATCCTCTCCTTCCAACCCTCCATTTCTTTCCTTGGTACGATCCATTCTGATACGGAGTGGCGCGAAAAGGGTTCTCTTGATTTGGTGGCATCGATACCCAGCAGACAAGTGGTCCCATCTATCTCCACAGAGGGATCTAATCGACAGTGTGCCCCAGGTATCATCACAATATCTGTATTGCCCTGGCATCTTGTCGATATCGCCCACATCACATCCTCTGCATCCCATGGATCAACATCTTCATCCACCACTGTCACCATCTTGTTCTGTTGAACAGCTTGTGAAGCCCAGATCGCATTCATGACCCGTCGAGGTTCAGTTTTGTTAAGCCACTTTCCTTGAACAACACAATTCTCGACATAGGGTTGTAAATAGGCGATTTGCGTGATGCTGGGACAGATGTGTTTTAACTCTTGTTCAAGAGCCACAATCTTACTAACCAGGGTCATGAAGACATTCTCCGTCCACCCTCTGCCAACATAACAGTGGTCAAATATGGGATCGTTTCGGTGTGTGATCGTCTTGATCTCGAAGGTGGGCATGACTACCATACCCGAATAGGCACCCGTGAACTCTCCGAAAGGGCCTTCATAAACGTTGGTCTCAAGGCTTAACAGGCCTTCAAGAACGATCTCCGCCGTGGCTGGCACAGGTAGATCAACGCTCTCCGCCTTGATAATCTCCACCGGCTCTCCTCTTAAGGCACCTGCAAAATCGAACTCATTCCATTCTGCAGGGATCCGGGTCCCTGATACCCTGGCGAGGATTGGGTCTGTACCCAAGGCAATGACCATCTCCAGTCGCTTTCCGAGACGCCGGGCCTTCGTATAATGCTCACCCCAATGAGACGTGTGAGAAGTCATAATAGAGGTTTTGTTTCGATCAAGGACTTGGGCTCGATACATGCCGAAATTGACCCAATCCGATTCTGGATCCTTGGTAATGCAGAGTGTCTTGAGGAGGTATGGACCAGCGTCCTGGGTATTTAATCTTGGAATCGGAAATTTGAAAAGGTTGACGTCATCACCCTGCAAAATATTCTCTTTGCAAGGTGCATCTTTGGAAGCCACCATCCGGGCTTTGACGGGATATCTACTGTAAGCTCTTAGCCAGACTTCTTTCTGTTCTCTTAGACTTGCCTCTTTGGGTAACCCGAAAGCCATTGCCGTCCTGTCCCATGCAGCATCTAACCCAATAGCAAGTTTTTTATCACACCCTGCTATGTTTTCTGCCAATATCCCCGGTGCCGTACCTCCACGCTTATTCATTTCACAGATTGCCTTTGCGATAGCGCCGACATCAGGCTCCAGGGAGATCTCTTCTCTCACCCTTAGAAGTTCTCCTTCTTGATCAAGGTGATGGATCCACTCTCTTAGATCGCTAAATGGATAAGTCATCAATTAAACCTCCTTCTCGCATCTTTCTATTTGCTCCATTCGAAGCTCAACTTCGGAAGCGGCCCGAGTATAATTTATTCCCAACACAAGCACGTCTCATTAGTTTTCGCAATCCCTTCCTATTCCTCCAAGGTGGAGAGCCTCTTTCGTTTGGTGATGATAGGGATGATAAGTAGCATGACCGCGACGATTAATAAGCCCAGAGATATCGGCCGGGTGATGAAAGTGGAAAAATCCCCTCGCGATGATAAGAGTGACTGGCGGAAGGACTCTTCTAACATTGGCCCCAACACCAATGCCAGTATCATAGGTGCTCCGTCATAACGGAACTTCTTCATCAAATATCCCAGGATCCCGAAAATGAGCATGACGATGACATCCCCGGCATTATTCCCAATACTGTAAGCTCCGATCAAACAAAATAAAATGATCAAGGGATAGAGAAGGGAATAAGGAACCTTCAAGACCTTTACCCACAAAGGAATCAGAGGAAGGTTAAGAACGAGAAGCATCGCGTTGCCGATGTACATACTCACAATCGTCCCCCAGAAGACGTCTGGAGCATTGCTCATCAGAAGCGGTCCGGGTTGCAATCCATGGATCATGAGGGCTCCTAAGAGGATAGCCATCACAGCGTTAGAAGGAATTCCAAGAGTAAGAAGAGGGATGAAGGCACCACCCGCTGCGGCGTTGTTCGCTGATTCGGGTCCGGCCACCCCCTGAATGGCACCTTTCCCAAACTCCTCTGGATGCTTGGAGACCTTCTTCTCGATGGCATAGGAGACGAAAGAAGCGATAATGGCCCCTCCTCCAGGGATGATCCCCAAAAAAAAGCCGAGAACTGTTCCCCGAATGATGGCCCATATTGAATCTGCCCAATCTCTAAGCGTTGGGAAAAGGTTTTTGATCCGAGTGGCAAGGATATCCCGATCGATTTTGGCTTCCAGGTTCAAGAGAACTTCAGAGATGCCGAAAAGGCCCATGACCGCAGGGACCAGTCCTACCCCATCCGCTAAGACCTGAATGCCATGGGTGAACCGGTATTTTCCACTGATGCCATCCATCCCAACTCCACCGAGGATCAAACCCACGGCGGCCATCATTAAAGATTTGATCATTGAACCGCTACTCAGATAAGTGAGGACGGTGATGCCTACGATCATCATGGAAAAATATTCTTGGGGTCCGAATCGAAACGCTAAGGTGGCTAAAAGAGGACCTAACAAAGTAAGGGCGATGACCGCAAAGGTTCCGGCAATAAATGAGCCGAAGGCTGCAATCCCGAGGGCAGGCCCTGCCCTTCCTTTCCTCGCCATCTGATAACCATCCAGACAAGTGACGACCGACGCAGCCTCGCCGGGGATGTTCACCAAAATAGAGGTGGTTGAACCGCCATACATGGCTCCATAGTAAATTCCAGCAAGCATGATCACCGCTGAGACCGGAGTGGTGTGGAACGTCGAGGGAAGGAGCATCGCGATGGCTGCGGGTGGTCCAAGACCCGGTAAGACTCCGACCAAGGTGCCGACGAGGACACCGAAAAAACAGTAGAAAAGGTTGATCGGCTGTAAGACAACCTGAAAACCAAAGATCACATTTTGGATCACATCCACGGTCTCACCTGATGTGCAGTTTCAGAACCTCAAGAATTCTAGAAAACCTTTGGGCAGCTGGGATTTCAACCAAATCTCGAAGATCAAATAGGCACCAGCGCTCATCGCAATACTTGCCAAGGTTGCGTAAAGCCAACTTTTCTTCTCGATGAATAGCAGGAGGAAAATGAGGAGCAGCAAGGTTAACAGCATAAACCCCAGCTTTTCCAGGAAAATGGCATAGAGGAAGACAGAGATCAATACGAGAATGATCTTCATCTTATTTTGTTTCCCGAAGATTGACACCTCGAACTCCTCTGTTTTCTTGCCGCCCCATGCCCGTAAGGTGGTCACCAAGGACAGAATCCCCAAGAAGACACTAGCCCAGAAAAAAACAAAACCCGGGCCTGGACGTTGTAAAGTTCCCAAACCGAGGCGATAGGAGTCAGCGATCACTATCAATGCAAAGATCAACCAAAAGCTCCCGCTGATCCGATCTGCTTTGATCATCAGAAAATCTCCTTCGAAATCCAATCCATTGCGGAGGCGGCTTCCTGAATGGACGACCGGTTTTTATGTCTCCCAGAGCAATTCAAAGTAAATTTCATTCCATTTACTTGCGCAAGCCCATCTTTACGGCTATAGCATTTGCTGCTTCGTAATCGTCTTTCATCAGCTTCCTAAGCTCTTCGGGAGATTTATAATCAATAATAATTCCCAGTTTTTCGATCCTTGCCTTTAATTCGGGATTCTTCACTGCCTTTTCGATGGCCGGTACGAGAACCTTCTTCACCTCCTCCGGTAAATGGGCCGGACCGTACAATGCGAACCAGGCAGATGGCAGTTCCTGCTTGTAGCCTACCTCGGTGATGGTAGGAATATTGGGAAGCTGTGGCACCTTCTTGGTTACCAGAAGAAGCTTCAGCTTCCCTGAATAGACATGGGGCGCTATCAGGCTGAAAGGATCAAAGGTGACCTCAACATGCCCTCCCAATAGGGGGATAGTGGCTCCTCCCTTGAAAGGAACATGGGTGAATTGCGCGCCGGTCAAGGATTGCACAATCTCCAGATCGAAGTAGTCGATGGTGCCTACACCGTGTGTGCTGGCGCGAAGTTTTCCAGGATTCTTCTTGGCGTAGTCAACCAATTGGGCAAATGTATTAAAAGGTGAATTTTCTTGCACCCCGATTGCCAAAGGGAGGACAACGTGCAGCCCCAAAGGATCGAGGTCCGTCAAAGGGTCATAGGGGACAATCTCCGGATTAGTAACCTTGGCATATACGATACCCGAGGTAATTCCGTAGAGAAGGTTGTAACCGTCCTTTTTGCTCTTTGCCACAAAATCAGTTGCCAAGGTGGTTGATGCGCCCACCTTGTTTGACACGATCACTGGTTGCCCGAGAATTTTTCCCAGCTCCTCAGCTAAAAGCCTGCCCGTTGTATCGCATGCAGCTCCCGGAGCCATGGGGACGATGAGTTGAATGGGGCGATTAGGATAAGGCTGCGCATGAAGAGTTGGGGTTGTTATGCCCAATACACAAATAATTGCGACTAAATATTTGATAAATATAAAAGGTCTCATCATCAACCTCCTTTCTGGATTTTTTGAATGATCCACGGTTTACTATTTCCGCACCCCTCATACAGGGAGGCGTAAAAGCTTCCTCGCGTTCTCTTCAAATATCTTCTTCTTGTCACCCTCTGGAATATCCATCTGCTCTATTGCCTTCACGGTACGACTCGTCCCATTATCGCCCAGCGTCGGATCAAAAGGAACGTCGGTTCCAAAAAGTAAACGGTCTACACCGAAAAAGTCATAGGCACACATCAGGGCCAGGGGATTTCCCAGGATTGCAGTGTCATTGTAAAATCGCCGGAAATATTCGACGGGGTGTTCCGTAAGGCCACGATGAAAACCCATTTTGTTGCGCATTTCTAAAAAGTTGTAGTGGTTTCGGATCCTCTCGGCGAAAAAGGGGACCATCGCGCCGCAGTGGTGAGTAATGATCTTCAGCTTTGGAAACTTCTCGAAAATACCGCCCATCACGATGCGCGTCATGGAGACCGTCGTTTCAAACGGTAATCCCCAGAGGTGCCAGATCCAGTATTTCGACTCCTTCTCGCCCGCATAATTCGGCACTTCGCATCTCCCCTCGGGATGCCACCAGATGGGCAAATTGTATTGACACATCTTCTCGTAAAGGGGGAAGAATTCCGGTGAATCGACCGGTTTTCCATTGACCGGTATCCGAAGCTGTACACCTCTGAAGTTCAGATCGTTTATTGCCCTATCCAGTTCCTTGAGCGCTCCGTCGATATCTCTCATCGATACAGTGGCGACCCCGGCCGCAAAACGGTCGGGATACTTCCTTACCAGCTCCGCCATCTCATCATTGGCCCTCTGGGCCAAGATGGCTGCTTCTTTTGGTTCTGCCAGTTCATCGACAGAGACTCCGGAGAGGGTCACGACCTGGATCACATCGGAGTGCTTGTCCATGATCCGAAACCGGTGATCTAAATCAAAAAGAGTGGGATAGTTGCTTAAATGTTCTTTCAGCGCAAAGCCGCCCCCTTTTTTATCTCCATAAAGAAGATCTTTGAATTTTGGTGGAATGAGGTGAGCGTAAATATCAATTTTCATTATTACCTCCTTTCATCCGTTGAGACTTGGTCTATTTTTTGAAGTCCGAGGGTAGACTTCATTAGATACATCCATACGTTTTGAGTGAAGCCCTTCTTCACTTTGCCCCTGTTGCAGTTCGCCCAAAAATGGGCCAAAAACGGGCGTTGCAATGGAGACATCTTCCTGCCTCTTCAATGGCCCTCTCTTTGTTAAGGCCAACGTTGACCTCATTGAAACTTAAAGATCTCTCCTTCAGGGAAAGGGTTGGCATAATGACGCGATTTCTCTTCTCCCCCTCCTTTGCACCGAAACTCATCACCTCCTCATAGGTGACCACCGGAGGTTTCTCTTCTCCAGGCTGAAAGGTCCTCCCCTGGAGATAGCAATCGATCGAGGCCGCTGCCTTCTTTCCCGCTGCGATGGCCTCAACGGCCATGGCCGGCCCGTGAACAACATCCCCACCGGCAAATACACCAGGGACATTCGTGGCTAAGTTCACCGGATCGACCACCAATGTCCCTGCAAGAGCAATGTTGAACTTACTCTTCTTGGGGAGAAATGTTAGGTCTGGGTTTTCACCAATGGCTGTGATGATCATATCGGCTTCCATGATAAAATTAGAACCTTTGATGGGGATGGGCCGTCTCCTGCCGCTTGCGTCTGGCTCTCCTAACCCCATTCGAATGCACTCCATACCCACCACCTTACCACCCTTACCCAGGATTCTAATCGGGGCAGACAGAAAATGGATCTTCATCCCCTCCTTCTCCGCTCCCGCTATCTCCTCAGGATAGGCTGGCATCTCATCCCTTGACCTCCGATAGACAATAAACACTTCTTTGGCGCCAAGCCGAAGGGCAGTCCTCGCTGCATCAATGGCCGCATTACCACCACCAACGACGGCTACCTTATTGCCTACTCTCACTTTTCTTCCAAGGTTAACATCCTTTAAGAAGAAAACTCCTTCATAGATCCCATTCAGTTTTTCGCCCGGGATATCCAATTTCATACTGCGATGGGCGCCCGTAGCCAAGAGGATTGCTTTATATCCTTGTCGCCGGAGGGCATCGATCGTCAGATTCTTGCCGAGAGGTTTATTGAGCTTTAACTCGACCCCCAAGTCTTTGATCCTCCCAATTTGAGCTTGAAGAACCTTTTTGGGCAGTCGATACTCCGGAATGCCTACTGCCAGCATGCCACCTGCAACGGACAGTGCCTCAAAAATTGTTATTCCGTAGCCCAGCGTAGCCAGATTGTAGGCAGCAGTCAGACCAGCTGGACCAGAACCAATGATGGCCACCTTCTCCTTTTTTCTTCGGGGAGCCGGCGTTATTTCCTCCTCCTGACTCGATTCAAGGTCGCCCGCCAATCTCTCAAGGGCGGCAATCGAGATCGAATCTTCCACTCTCCCCCGAAGACACTCCTTCTCACAAGGATGTCTGCATACCCTTCCACAGATAACAGGAAGAGGGTTCGTCTCTCTAATGACCTCGATCGCCTCTTTTAACCTCCCTTCCGAAATAAGGTAAACCATCTCTTGAACATTCGTTCCAGCCGGGCAGGCTGCATTACAGGGTGGGGTCCTCCATGCGGGCTTGATATGGTACTCTGGATTATATTGCTCAAAACCAACCTCAGGGTTGACCGTACATCGGATAGGCAACCCTTGCCAAAGCCGACCCCAACAGCCTGCATTGCATTTAATACACTCCCTCACGCGTTTCCCTTCAGAAGCTTTGTTGGCCCAATCGGGATCAGCGATCAGCCCCCTCACCATAGCGATCATATCGGTCCTGCCTTGAGCGATCGCTTTTTCCGCCATGAGGGGGTCATTCACAGAAGCAGTGATCACCGGTATCCTTACTACTTTCTTTAATTCAGCAGCTCCTTCGAGCATGGTTCCACTCTCATCCGGCTCAGTATAGTACCAGGCCTCGTGGCATCCATCGGTCAACGAGATATAGTCAATCCCTAACGTATCCATCTCTCGGCATACAAATTTGGTATCCTCTAACGTCTGTCCTCCCGGCACACGTTCATCAATGCTAATTCGCATTCCGATGGCAAAATCTTTCCCTACTTTTTCTCGTGTTTTGAAATATACGTTTTTGAGAAAGGCCATTCGCTTCTCGAGTGAACCACCATACTTATCTTTTCTTCTATTACGGAGGGGGGAAAGCGTTTCACCCCCGAAATAGCCATGGCCGCAGTGGATTTCTGTGCCATCGTATCCCAGCGCTTTCAGAGTTGCTGATCCCTCCGCTGTCGAATTCTCTATCTCTTCGATCTCCTCGATGGTTGCTTCGCGCGGCATCACATCACTATGCGTTGACAACGGAGTATCTAACCCCCTCTTTTTGTACCATTCAATGGATTTTCTAGGTAAACTTTTCGGTAACATTCTCTGCTGGCCTGCCGATATAGCGATAGGTTCCACCGTCGGATCTGGCCACTGAGCCCTGCTCGCAGATTGCTGTCCAAAACCCAAGCTAATTTGGAAGAACACTTTAGCCCCAAACATGTGAAGAATCTCTGCAAAATTGGCCAATTCGGGTTTGAAAGAGTGATCCATCATTTCGAAACCGGATGCGACCCTGCGCGCTGAAACTACTTTGCTTACGGTGATCGTACCCGGGATGAATAGACCGACACCCCCTTTTGCCCTTGCCACGTAAAAGGCTTTCATCTGCTCCGTAATATGACCTCGATCATTATAGTCGAGGCACACAGGTGTCATCGCAATTCTGTTCTTGATCTTAATGCTACCGATCGTTATAGGTTTAAAGAGTGACCTTCCTTCCATTCCTATAGCCTCCTTGATTACTTAAACTTCTTTCCAATCTCTTATTTCAGGTGACTCTAAACTCCAGCGACCATTTCAATTTCAACACGTGCATCGATCGCTAGCTTTGAAACCTCGACTGTCGACCTGGCTGGGGGTTCCTTAGGGAAAAACTTCCGGTAAACTTTATTCATCCCATCGAAATCTCGTATGTCTGTGAGATAAACGGTTACTTTCACCACCTTGTCCAAAGAACTGCCAGCGGCCTCCAAAACTGCTTTTAAGTTCAATAGGACCTGTTCTGTTTGTTCCTCTATGTCCCCTCCAATAAAATTTCCAGTTTTTGAGTCTCTCGCTGTTGCTCCAGAAGTAAAGATCAAATTATCAATTTTAATGGCATGGGATAAAGGAAGACCAACCGTAGGGGCATTTGGTGTATTGATTACCTTTCTTTCCACAAAAATTAACCTCCTTGTGATTTCATAAAAATCTATTCCTTTGTTAATTTCTTTAAATCACGAACTCTCTTATTGAACTACTTGAAATACTGATTAGCTGTAAACTTCGTCTTTTAAAAAAGAGTCTTAAACGGTCCTCAAAAATTTACCATCTACAAGAATTAATACGCGTTTGTTTAATTAATTACAGCCACAGGGTTCTGCCATCCAATAACCTTCATTCCAGAGGCCTCTTTTTTCTGCCTTAGCTTGATTCTCAAGCTCAATCAGATACTTTGCATATTTGAGTTTTTCAAAACTTGGTAACAGAAAGGCATACCCTCTCCGGACGAGTTCCGCATTGACAAAGGTATCATCTGCATAAATATAAGCGCTTAATTTTCCAGATGGAGCTTTTGGGGTTGAATCGAATTCAAGCTTCAGTGATCCCGTGCCAACCAGTTTTCGAATCTCTGCAATTACCTCCTCTTTGAACTTCTTCCTAAGAGGAGGGATATAAATTCCAAGAAACTCTACCTCTTCTCCGGTTGTAAGAAGGAGACGATCAACATTGATCACTTCGACAATCTGAAACCCTTCCGAAAATAAAGGGCGAACCGGAAATAAGATAAGAAACAAAACGACCAAACTAAAGATATACTTATTCCTCATTCTCAGATCCTTCGGAGGTCAACCTCTTCTCTTCTAAGGCGGCCAGAATCTTATCAGGTGTGATGGGAAGACTTTTGATCCTTACACCCACTGCATCATAGATCGCATTGGCAATGGCCGCTGCCGTGGGAACCAATGCTGGTTCTCCAACCCCCTTTGCTCCAAAAGGCCCATTGGGATCGATGGACTCAATGAAGATGGGGTCGATGGCTGACACATCAAGGGCTGTAAGCATTCGGTAATCTAAGAAATTGGAGTTAAGGGTTCGTCCTTCCACCCAGTCCAGCCTTTCAAAGAGCGCAGAACCGATTCCCTGTGCCATCGCCCCTTCAATCTGCCCCCTTACAGCCATGGGATTGAGAGCCCTTCCAAGATCATGAGCACTGGTGATCTTGAGAACCTTGACCTTTCCTGTTTCAACATCTACCTCAACCTCGGCCACCTGCGAGGCAAATGAATAAGCAGGACTGGTTCCATATCCTGTCCCATAATCCGGTTTTGAAATCGGATCGTCGTAAATGCCTCGCCCAAGGATCGGCCTCCCTTTTTTAAAATAGGAGAATTCCGCCAGCTCCGGGATCGACATCCCCTTCTCCTGGGACCCCTTCACAAAGATTCGTCCTTCTCTCGACTCCAAGTCACCCACATTTGCCTCTAAAATCTCAGAAGCTAACTCCAGGAGCTGTTTTTTTACATCTCTTGCTGCATTCTGGACAGCAAGACCTCCGATGAATGTCACCCGGTCTCCATACGTTCCCAGACACATGGGGGTCAAATCGGTATCTGCCGTGATTACCCGGATATCTTCAAAACGAATCCCCAGTTCCTCGGCGGCGATCTGTGCCAGGACAGTATCAGACCCCTGTCCGATGTCAGAGCTTCCCGTCATCAGATTGACGGAGCCGTCTTCATTCATCTTCATCGCTGCACTTGAGTAGTTGCAGTTAATATTGCCGAAGAAGATCTTTATTCCTCCGCCTGCGTGCTGCATGGAGGCCATTCCAATTCCGCGCCGGCCGGGCTTCCGCCGTTTTTCTCGCCATCCAGTAGCATCGGCTGCCCGTGTCATACACTCTCGTAGCCCACAACTGGTAATCTGACAATTTGAAATTGTTTCATAACCAGGTTCAACGATGTTCTTAAGGCTCAGATCCAGAAAGTCCATGCCTAACTTCTCAGCAATCATGTCGATATGAGATTCTGCAGCGAACGTTATTTGGGGATTTCCATATCCTCGGAATGCACCTCCATACACGTTATTGGTGTAGACGACATGCCCGTCAAATTTGATGTGCGGTATCTTATAAACAAAAGTGAGTTTTTGGCAGAGGCCGGCCATGATCGTATAACCCTGATAGTTATGGGCTCCGTTGTCCATGATCACCTTCGCTTCTCGTGCAACGATGGTGCCGTCCTTCTTGACCCCTGTTTTCAGGTAGATGGCCATCCGGTATCGGTAGCGGGAGGTCACGAACTCTTCCTCCCTTGTATTGGCAATCTTAACGGGCCTTCCTGATTTCCTCGAAAGGAAGACACAGATCGGATCGATAGAATCCATTCCCAGGCGGCTTCCAAAGGCCCCTCCGATCGGCAGTTTGATGATTCGAATCTTTTTAATGGGGAGAGGAATAACCTTTGAAAGCTCCAGACGAAGGGAGAAAGGGGCCTGAGTATTGGCAATCAGCGTCAAACGGCCTGAACCATCGAAGGAGGCAATACAACTCCGCGGCTCCATACAACAAGGCGTAACTGGGGATGTCTCGAATCGATCCTCTAAAATGTGGTCAGCTTCTTGAAAACCCCTCTCCACATCTCCATATTCTTTGCGAAAATGCTCGGCAATGTTTGTCCCTGTCTCTTCGTAGAGAAGGGGCGCTCCCGGTTTGAGAGCCTCTTCGGGATCGAAGACCGGAGGGAGCTCCTCATAGTCGACCTCAATGAGATCGAGAGCATCCAGGGCAATCTCCTCGGTCTCAGCTGCGACTGCCGCAATCTCGTCGCCAATATATCTCACTTTTTTGTCTTCGAGGGGAAGCTTATTTGCGACACGGGGGATGATACAAAAAGGGATCTTAGGGGTATCTTCTGCAGTAATGACTGCTTTGACCCCACTCAACTTTTCTGCCTTCTTCGTATTAATCGAAATGATTCGAGCATGCGGGTAAGAGGCCCGAAGGACTTTTCCATGCAACATCCCTGGAAGTTCCATGTCGGCAAGAAAGCGGGTCGCCCCTGTCACTTTCTCAAACCCCTCAAGCCTCGGAAAACTCTTCCCTATTACGGAAAAATCGTCGCCATAATCGGCCATGCTACCCCCTCTTCACCCTCTTCTCCGACGCACTCTGAATTGCCTCTACGATCATGTTGTACCCAGTACATCGACAAAGGTTTCCTGAAATCCCCTTCCTTATTTCCTCTTCGGTTGGATTTGGATTCTCATCCAGTAGGGCCTTACCCGATAAAATCATCCCAGGGGTACAAAAGCCGCATTGGAAGGCCCCATGCTCAATGAAGGCCTTCTGCACCGGATCAAGTTCCTCGCCTCGGGCCAACCCTTCAATGGTCAAAACTTCCTTTCCATCTGCCCGAGCCGCCAGGGTCAGGCAAGAATAAATGGTCTTTCCATCCATGATGACGGTACAGCTTCCACATTCTCCCATCCCACAGCCATCCTTTGCTCCAGTCAATCTCAAGACGTCCCGAAGGAGTTCGAGAAGCGTCCAGTGGGGTTCCACTTCCAAACGATAAGAAATTCCGTTGATCTTGGTCTCAATGAGATGCTTCATAGGCCTCCCTGAGAGCTTTCATGGCAAACGTCTGAGCCATTTTCCTGATATAGCTTACAGGAACCCCTGAACACGAGACGATGGGGATCTCTTTCATCCCTTCTTGGACGGCCTCTTCAATGATGTGATCCCTTGGCATTTTGCCTCTTAGAAGATCCTCCGTTTTTTTAAGTCGAATGGGGGCAGATGCCAAGGCCCCGAGAACAAGGCGTATCTCTTGACCGATTCCCTCATCCGGATTCTTCAACACCCGCGCCGCTGCACTGACGATAGGAAAATCAAGAGATTCTCGCCAGCGATACTTGAGATATGAGGTCCCAGAGTGAGGAGGCAACGAGGGAATTCGAACCTGAGTTACGAGCTCGTCGGAGTTGACCCTTGTTACTCCCTCTCCATCTCCAGTATAGAAATCTTCAAGAAGGATCATTTTTTCAGATTGACCTCTCATTACAACTTTTGAATTGAGGGCGATCAGGACTACAGCCAGATCCCCTGCCATAACCGCATGACATCTGTCGCCTCCTTTCACGACATGACATATCGCTCCGCCTCGTTTGAAACACTTGTCTGAGATCTCTTTGCCCCAAGGATGACAGAAGTCCATATACTTACATCGCGTTTCCACACAGAGATTTCCGCCTATCGTCCCCATATTCCGGATCTGTGGAGATCCAATCACCTGAACAGCTTTCCAGAGAGATCCAAATCTTCCTTTAATGAGAGTTGACCTCTCTAAGGAAGCAAGGGTGACTCCCGAGCCGATTCGGACCTCTCCATTTTTTTCTTCAATTTGACCCAATTCAGGAATGCCCATGAGGTCGATGAGATACCGGGGAGAGACCCTTTTCTTCTTAATCTGGATGAAGAGATCCGTTCCTCCTGCCAAAATCTTCGCCTCTTTGCTCAATCTTCCTAAGTGAGAGAGCACTTCATCGACGGTATGGGGCCTTATATATTCAAACCTATTCAGCATGAATCTGACCGTAAACCTTCCTAAGTGAATTCAAGCCCTATCTTTTGTGCGACGACTCGAACCAGTTCAAAGAACTTCTCAGAAATTCTTAGTTCAGCATTTCGAGGGCGAGGAAGATCTACATCGATGATATCCGCCACCCTCCCTGGCCGAGGTGTCATGACGATGATCCGATCTGACAAAAAGACAGCTTCGGGAATACTGTGGGTGATGAGCAAACTCGTCTTTTTCTTCTCCCTCCAGATCCGTTCCAACTCGATATTCATCTCATTTCGAGTCATCACGTCGAGTGCTCCAAAAGGTTCATCCAGAAAAAGTAGAGGCGGATCATGAATCAGAGCCCTGCTAATCGATACCCGCTGCTGCATACCGCCTGATAATTCTTTCGGATACCTATTTTTAAACTCTATCAGCCCTGTCAATTTCAACAAATCCAAGGCTCGTCCGTAGTAATCTTCCTTTTTGAGCTGCATGATCTCAATGGGAAGCATCACATTTTCCAGAACCGACCGCCATCGAAGGAGAATAGGGGTCTGAAACACAATTCCGATGTTGGCATGAGGCCCAGTAACAGGTTTTCCGTTGATGGAAGCAGTACCACTCGTCTTCGGAAGTAACCCCGATAGAATCTTCAGGATCGTCGTCTTCCCACATCCACTATGGCCAACAATGGTAACAAATTCACCATCATAGACATCGAAGGATACGTCCTCCACGGCGTGAACAGAAGACCCGCGGGAGTGGTAAACCTTTTTAAGGTTCTTCACCTCAATGACAAGCCTCTTCTCTTGTCTCGCACAATTTTCCGATCCCACAGTTTACTCTCTCCCTACTTTTTCTTTGGCGGAAAAATCCCCGGTAAGAATGCATTCGTATAGAGTTCATCCAATGGTATCTCTTTATCGGTCTTCAAGATATATTTCGTCGTCAAATCTCGAGTTAGCTTTATTTTATCTTCCCGTATGTAGCCCATTCCTTTTTCATAAGTAATGGGTGTCAGGAAATGATGTAGCATGATTTTAATATGTTGCCTGGCTTGTCCTTTGTCAATTTCGGGTCGTTGCTTGATGAATATCTCCAACGCCTCTTCAGGATGCTCAATGGTCCATGCAAACCCACGATAGGCTCCCTTTAGAAATTTCTTAACCAATTCTGGACGTTCCTGAATAATTCTATCCGTCGTGATGAGGCTTATGGAATAAAGGTCGAGACCATAATCACTATACATGAATCGGATTAAATCCTCACCCGCCTTTGTAGCCGTTTCCTCGTAGGTTGGGTCCTCCGTATACAAGGTGCATGTTGCATCGATCTTTCCTGTCACAAGACTGGGTAGCTTTGAAGATGCATCCATGTTAATCCATTTCACTTTATCGGGATCTATGTTATTGAGAGCGGCCAAAGCAGGGAACACGACCCGAGAAGAATCCGTAACGGTATTTCCCATCGTTTTCCCTTCGAGGTCCTTAAGGCTTTTAATTTTGCTTTTTTTCAAAGCATAGACACATTGTAGATTCTTATCATGGTATGCTCCGATGATCTTCACCTTAATCCCTTCAGCTCTTGCCGTGACCAATACATCGGCAGCCGCTTTTCCGAACTCCGCTTGGCCTGCTGCGACCTTTTTTATCGTGTCGCCTGAGCCAAAACCTCTGATCATGGTAACGTCTAACCCTTCCTCCTTCCAGAACCCCTTGTCCAATGATACATAAAAAGGAGTGTGTTTTCCATAAGGAAACCAGCTAAAAGCTAATGTAATTTTTTCCAAAGATTGACTCCGGTTCACATCGAAACCTACCAAAATGATAAGAGTTAAAATGGTTACAAAGAATGCCTTTTTCATCTCACTGCCTCCTTTCTGTAAACTCAACCGTTATTTAAGAATTTTTCCTAACACCTCTGCCTCTCCCTCCTCAACAACACCCCAAGGAATAAGAATTTTTTCCAACAGAACGATAACGCCGTATGCTAAAATACCAATGATCGAGGACATGATAATGGCAGCAAATAACAAGGCCGTCTTCAGCTCATGAGTGGCAATGATAATTAAATATCCAACTCCAGTATCAGCCCCGACAAACTCCCCAACGATTGCCCCAATCACAGCAAAGGTAATCGAGATCTTCAAACCGCTGAATAAATGAGGCAGGCTGTTTGGAAGACGTATTTTTTTAAACACCTGCCATTTTGTAGCATTAAGGGAAGTGACAAGGTCGATCATCTCCGGCTCAACATCCCTCAGTCCACTTGCAGTGTTTACAATAATAGGAAAGAAAGAGATCAAAAAGGAAATAACAACTTTCGAAAGAATCCCATAACCAAACCAGATCAATATCAAGGGGGCTAAAGCGAGCTTTGGGATAACTTGTGCAACGACCAAAAGCGGGTAGAAGGCGGTCTGTAAAAAAGGTGAGTAGACGATAAGAATCGCAAGAGAAACGCCAATCACAATGCCCAGGATGAACCCCAGGCCAGTCTCATAGAGAGTAATGAGGGAATGAGTTATTAAGAGAGAAAGACTTTTACCAGTAAATTGATTGAGAACGGCTAACGGAGGTGGGACCAAGAAATCGGGGATCTTAAAAACCCTGATGACGAGGTCCCATATGATGATCGACACAAGGACAGTGGAGGCCACGATGCATAAGGGTCTAATCTTTTTAAATATCTCCATCCGAAATCCTCGATGGTCTAAGAATTTATCAAACAAAATCCTTCTCTCTCCTGACGGGACCCGATCATGTCCGAGAATCTAAAATAGATTTAATTGAATTAGAGAACTCCTCCAGTTCAAAGGGTTTAACGAAGGTTTTAGCAGTCTCTATATCACTGAATATAAAAGGTTTTAGCAGTCTCTATATCACTGAATATAAACTGTGTTAAATTCTCCTCGAAAGATGAAAGGAGAACAACTGCAAGAATAGGATTTATTCTCTTCGCTTTCTTAACGAACTCCATCCTCCAGACAGTGGCGTCTAAATCAAGAATGAGAAGATCGACCTGTCTATCTTTTATCTTCTTCAGATCTTCTTCGACGCCAGCAAGTTGAATAACATAATACCCTTCATCCTCCAGGTTTAGCCGCAGGGTTTCTGCCAATTTCGTATTTTCGCTAAGTAGAGCTATCCATTTTTTTTCACTCATTGTGAGGAACTCATTCTCGGCGGAAAATACAATACATAGACTACAAAAAGTATGCCAAAAATCACAAGGAGTTAAGTAAGTGAAAAACAAATGGAATCCAAAACTGCTCTCATATCGGAACCCACCGGATTGAAATATCTTTTCAATAGAATAAGTGGTAAAATTCTAAATTCTAAATCAACGATCCAATAAGGCTCCCTTCATAAACCGCTTCCAGAATTACCCTTGGCTCGTTGCAGTCTCCTACCGAATAAAGCTCTGGGACTCTTCCATCCAACTCTTTCATCAGATGATTGACCGATTTTGTCCCTATGGCAATAATGACCCATTCCGCTTCCACCAACTCCTCTTGACCATTGTTGAGATTGACAGTCAAAACACCTCTCGAGTTCATGCCGAGGACCTTTCGTTCAGTGAGCATGACAACATCCTGCTCTTTAAAGAGTCCCAACAACAAAAATCTATGGAAAGGTTCCATATCTGACGCGATGGAGGGAAGTTGTTCAATGATGGTAACTTTGTTTTCTGTTTCCAACAAGTACTCGGCTACCTCGCAACCAACCATACCACCACCGACTACCGCTACCTTTTCTTTTTCAGGTTTTGTCTTTCCCTTTAACAGATCCCAGGCACAGAACACCTTGTTGCTGGGTACCCCTGGAATATCGAGCAAAATAGGTTCGGCTCCGGTGGCTACCACAACGGCATCTGGCTTGGCTTTTTCTATGAGGTCTTGGGTAACCTCTACTCTTAATTTCAATTTTACCCCGAGTTTATTCAATTGGGTGACAAGATAATCCCGAAACCATAACACCTTTCTTTTGCTTTGAGGCCGGCCAGCCATTAGTAATTGACCTCCTAATTGGCTCTCCCGCTCATAGAGGGTTACTTGATGCCCACGTAGAGCAGCTACTCGGGCAGCTTCCATTCCTCCAGGGCCACCGCCGATCACCATCACTCTCTTTGCCGCAGGGGCCTTTGGGACCTGAGAGAATTCCCTCTCACGCCCCATTGCTGCATTGATGGCACAATACCGTGCTCCTCCTCCACGTCGACGCCGGGCAGAACCGGCCATACACTCGTTGCAGGAGATGCACAACCGTATGTCCTCCACCCTTCCTGCCATTGCCTTTATAGGCCATTCTGGATCAGCGACAAGAGGCCGGGCCAAACCAATAAGATCAGCCTTTCTCCGCTCAAGCAACCTCTCACAGAAGTCAGGATGTCGCAAACCACCGCCGGCAATGATGGGTACCTTGACCGTTTTCTTAATCGCCTCCCACACAAATTCTTTCCAGCCCTCGGGGTCAGGCATCAGATCGATCATCTTATGCGCAGTATCATAAATGCCCACTGTTACACTGATATAGGCCACACCAGCAGCCTCCAACATCTGAGCGATAATGGAGGACTCCTCCAGAGAGATCCCTCCAGGCACAAATTCCTCAGCGCTGAGACGAAAGCCTATCGGGAACTCTGGACCAACTGTTTGGCGTACCGCCTTTATTAATTCCAAGGGAAACCGCATCCTGTTTTCAAGACTCCCACCAAATTCATCCGTCCTCTTATTCATAAATGGAGACATGAATTGGTTCAAAAGGTATCCATGGGCACCATGGAGCTCTACGATGTCGTAGCCCACTTTCTTGGCTCTCTCTGTGGCCTTGACGTATTTTTCTATCATCTGATAAATTTCCCCTTTGGAAAGAGGTTTAGGGGAAGGGTAAATCTCGCCCAGGAAGGTTGTAGGGATGGCAGAGGAGGAAATAAGTTCTTCTCCCGTTAGTCGCGACTCAGTATATTTTTGCTTCCCGGCATGATTCAATTGGGCAGCTATCTTGGTTCCATGGGCATGAACCTTTTCCACTAGCTCATACTGGCCCATGAGGACCCAGTCAGAACCAAGGACCAACTGATTCATGACATTGGGAAGATGGGGTGAAATATTACCGACCGTGATCAAGCCTACTCCACCCTTTGCTCTCTCGATATAGTAATCGATCGTTCTCTCGGTAACCTCCCCGGAAGTTGTGGCATAGGCTGTCCCCATTGGCAACATTACTACCCGGTTCTTAAGTCTTATCTTCCCAATGCTTGCCGGCTCAAATAGTTTAGGATATTCTGTTTTTGAATCCATGAATCCCCCAACATAACAAGGGCTGGAGGAGGATAGTCTCAGCCCTTGTTATTATTAGTTCCATCGACTTGACTGAGATTCAAACGATAAACTCCTTCCGTTCAATGCCCTTGGTGAGAACCTCATGACCATCCATCGTGATGAGGTAGATGTCCTCAGGAAACCCTCCGAGAACGCGGAATTTCGGTATATCCAGGGCAGGGACTTCTAATGAGAAAATCATCCCGGGCACCATCACGGTCTGTTCTTCAGCAGTGATCCATGGAGGTTCATGTATATTGAGCCCATCGCAATGCCCCATGAAGGGGTGGGAATAGAGACAGGTGATCTCATCCTTCAGATCATTCGGAACCTTCCCGATCACGGACATGGCTGCTTGATGCACTTCACAAACTCTATTGCCGGGTTTGAACATCTTTTCCGCAGTCCGTTGTCCCATTTCACTAATTTCCACGAGCCTCTTCTGAAGGGAAGGAGGATTCCCCACACAGAACTGCCTCTGTATGTCAACCTGGTAACCCTTCAAACTTGCTCCTCCGTCGAAAAACATCTGGCGCCCTTTCATTAATTTTTTATCTACCGCTCTCCCTGTGGACATTGCGTAGTCCTTCGCTCCTCCCCGAAACATCATATCCCCTGCGATTGGTGTATCGAAAGCCCCTTCTGAAACAACCGTTTCCCAGAATATCTTTAAAACTTCCCGCTCGGGCATTCCTTCCTCTACTGACTCAATGGCCGTTTTAATCCCCTTTACAGTGATTCGACAAAGCTCTTTCATGACATCGATCTCCCAGGGAGTCTTGATCATCCGTTGTTTCCAGATCAAAGGAGTCGCATTGACAAAATTAGGCTTTAGAAAGGCTGCTTTCACTGCCTCAAATTCTGATAGTCCCACATGCATGTAGCTGTATGCAGGCCCTCCAATCTCAACGCCAATTTTCTTATCTCCCAGTCCCAACTTCTTCATCAGTCCCACGACCGCCTCGATCGGATCTTGGGGAAGTCCCCAGTGGGTGGCGCCACCCCAGGGTTTAATGTTCTCATCTTCAAGCCATGTGGTCTGCCTCGCTATCTCATGCATGATCTGAGGGATGACGATCCCCGTGACCCCTTCTTTCGTGAGAATCCCCGCATGGAGCCATTGAAATGTCCAGGTTTTCCGAAACCCGAAATAATACACGAGATTCTGGTTATTGAATAGGAGTAAACCATCAAGACCAGCTTCTTTCATCAGTTTCATTGCTTTCTTCCTTCGGCCTTCATACTCATCAAAGGGAATTTCTGGGAATGGAACTTCTTTCATAATCCTTTCTCCTTTCTTCTAAAAGTTATCGGGCTCGTTTTCCTAAATAAGCCTCTCGGACCTGAGAGTCCTTGACGAGATTTTCGGTTGAATCTTCCAAGACAATATTACCCGTCTCGAGGACGTATCCGCGCCGTGCAATCGACAGAGCCATCGAGGCATTCTGCTCCACCAAGAGTACGGTCGTGCCCTCACCATTTATGGATTGGATGACCTGAAAAATCGTCTTCACCAGTGTGGGCGCTAACCCCATAGAAGGTTCGTCAAGGAGCAGAAGTTTTGGTTGTGACATCAGGGCACGACCCATGGTGAGCATCTGCTGTTCTCCTCCACTGAGGGTTTCTGCTGGCTGATGTTTCCGTTCCTCAAGTACGGGAAAGATTCGATAGACCCTGTCTAGATCGTTTTCATACCTGGTCTTTCTCGTATAAGCCCCCATCTCCAGATTTTCCAGTACCGTCATCTCAGGGAAGATTCTCCTCCCTTCGGGGGACTGACAGATCCCGAGCTGCACGACCTGGGCAGCGGATAGTTTTTTAATATCTTGGTTAAGAAATATCATCTCCCCCGAGGAGGAATCCAGAACACGGGAAATGGTCTTAAGCAATGTCGATTTTCCAGCTCCATTGGCACCGATGAGGGTCACAATCTCACCCGCCTCCACGCCCAGTGAGACGTCCCGAAGAGCTTGAATATTACCGTAAAAAACGTTGAGATTTTTGACCGTCAACATGGCTAAAAAACGGCGTCCCCTAAGTATGCTTTGATCACTGCTTCATTGGTTTGAATTTCCTTCGGTGTCCCTTCTGCGATCTTTACCCCGTGATCCAAAACGGCTATACGCTCCGATATTTCCATCACCACGTTCATATTATGCTCAATCAAAAGGATCGTAATTGCCCTTGCTCTTAACTGTGAAATCAATTTTATGATCCTCTCGCTTTCTCGAGGATTCATCCCAGCGGTGGGCTCATCGAGGAGAAGCAACTTTGGATCCGTAGCAAGAGCTCGAGCAATTTCTAAACGCCGCTGTTCTCCATAGGAAAGTGCTGAAGCCCTAAGATTCTGGCTTCCATGGAGATTGAAAAACTCGAGAAGTCCGAGAAGCTTCTTCTGGTCAGCCATTTCCTCCTGCTTGACAAAGGACGTCCTCAGGGTGGCTCCTGCTAAACCGCCTTTCGCTCGACATTGACGGGCAACAATAAGGTTTTCCATCACCGTCATGTCTGGAAAAAGGCGAATATTTTGAAAGGTTCTTGCAATACCCGTTCGGGTAATCCCATGAGGCCGAAGCCCTGACAACTCCTGACCGTTGAACCGTATGCTTCCCGAATCAGGACGATAAAAACCAGTGATCATATTAAAAACGGTCGTCTTTCCTGCCCCGTTTGGTCCAATAACGCTAATGATTTCTCTTTCTCGTATTTCAATATCAACGCCCGCGACTGCGACAAGGCCACCAAATCTTTTTGTGAGCTTCTTTATCTCGAGAAAAAGTACCATGATTCAAGATTTCGAAACAGTTGAATTTTTACCGGCCATCCATCGCCAGAGAAAGGAAAGATTGATTCCTGCGAAACCCTTTGGTGCAAAAACCATCAGCATCATAAGGCTGAACCCATAAATGAGCATATTATAATCTTTTAACATCCGGAGAGACTCCTTGACCCAAATGAGGACAACGGATCCAAGGATGGGGCCCAGAATATTCCCCATTCCCCCCAAGACTACGATCAGCAAAAACGTTAACGATTCGGAAAAAGAGAAAGCATCAGGGGCGACATAATTATTTAAATGTGCGTAGAGACTACCGCCAAAACCTGCATAAAGGGTACTTAGCCCAAAGGCGATGATCTTCATCCGAGTCGTATTCACCCCCATTGCTTGAGCAGCCAAATGGTTCTCTTTGATAGCCGTGAACTGCTTACCGTAATTTGATTTCATCAAATTACGGTAACAGATGAATCCTAAGATCGTGAGCACCATGACCAAGTAGTATTTGCCCTGAGTGGTACTGAGCGTGAGGCCTAAAATGGAGGCATTGGGGATTTTCGAGATCCCTGCAGGTCCGCCGCTTAGGCCCTCCCAATGGATGAGTACCATTCTAACAATCTCATTGAACCCAATGGTCGCCATTGCCAGGTAAGGACCTTCCAGTTTTAGGCAGGCCCTTCCCACAACTAATCCAAAGACCAAAGAGATGAGACCGGCACAGACAAAGGCGACTGGAAAGGAAAGACCAAGCTGAGCGGTTAGAATGGCCGAAGTATAGGCCCCGATCGCAAAAAAGCCAGCATGTCCAAGGGAGATCTGCCCGGTATGACCAAAGATGATGTTTAGTCCGATCGAGAGAAAGATATAGATCCCGATAAGGGTGTAAATATGGAGGGAGTACGGATTGACCCCTAAGTAGGGCAGGGAAGCTAGTAACACACAGATGCCCATTACAAAAGCTACTTTGAGATATCGGATGTTCATGTTCCTCAAACTTTCTGTTGAGGCGGTTTCAGCAGTAAGCCCGAAGGCCTGATTAGAAGGAATAAGATTAAAATGGTAAAGGCGACCACATCCTTATAAGTTGATGAAATAAATCCGGTGACGATGTTTTCCAATATCCCCAGCAAAATTCCTCCGACGATGGCTCCTCGAACTGATCCTAATCCTCCCACCACAGCAGCTGTAAAACCCTTGAGGCCATAAGCCAACCCCATCGTAGGGGTTGCAAAGGAGACTGGGGCTATGAGAATTCCTCCTACAGCGCTGACGGCTGCGGCCAGGCCAAACGTTAAGGAATCAGCAAAGGATAGGTTCACTCCCATGAGTGCGGCTGTTTCCCTATCCTGTGAGGTTGCCCGGAGTCCTTTACCCACTCGCGTTTTTTGAAAAAAATAGTGAAGTGTGAGCATGAAAAAAACGGCAAGGATGATGACCCAGAGATATTCCACGGGTAGGAGCATCCCCAAGATATTCATGGGCTCTTTTGGAAAGATCTTTGGGAAGGCCAGAGCATCTGGACCCCAGATGAGCATGACCGCATTCTGAAGAAAGATTCCGGTCCCAATCGTACTGATGATAAGGATGACGTGATGTTCTGCCCTTCCCAATCGAGCCCTGTACAGGGGCTTGTAGGCAATCCTTTCAAAAAGAATTCCAATCACAGAAACAACAAGGATGGTGGCGAGAATTGCAAGCCAGAAGGGAAGGTTAAGAAAAAGCAAGAAAGTGATGCCGAAATAGGCCCCCAACATGAAAATATCTCCTTGGGCGAAGTTGATGGCATTCAGGGCCCTCATCGTCAGGCTGAAGGCTAAACCCACCAAGGCATATATGCTACCAATGGCAATCCCACTGGTAATTTGCTGGAAGATTTGGGCTATCATGTCCTGTTTTTGATCCGAACCATCCCCTCCAGTCTTTGGCGGAAGGGGGTACGTAGCTTCACTTTCTATGCTAAGACACCAACTATTTCGCCGTCCAGACCGTCATTGGTTTACCTCCCTTAATCTGCAAAATAACGCCTCCTCTACCCATCTCACCCCTTGGATCTCCAGAGACCCGGCCAGTCACCCCTACATAATCCTTCATCGATTTGAATTCCTCCATGAATTTCGCGCGGTCAGGACCTGTTTTTTTCAGGGTCGCCACTGTAAGGTTCGCGAGCTCGAAGGCGATAGCGGAAACAGGGGTGGGGTCATATTTAAATCGGTCACGGACTTCCTTAACAAAGGCTTGAACCTTTGGATCAGGATTATCAATGGAAAAATAGGAAACAAAATAGGCCCCCTCTGCACTATCCTTCGCAAGATCAAGGAAGTTCCCCTGAAGGATTCCAGAGCTGCCCAAAATGGGCATCCTGAGCCCCAACTTTTCCGCTTGGGTAATGATCTGTGCTCCTTGCACATGAAGACCCCAAATGATGAGCCCATTCGCCCCTGAGTTCTTGATCTTATTTAACTGGCTGCTAAAATCCTTATCTTCGTTGTTGAACGTTTCTACGGTGATGGGCGACAGGTTAAGTTTCTTTAAAGCGTCAACCACAGAAGCCATCCCTCCTTTACCATAATCGGTACTATCATTGAGGATAGCCAGCTTTTTCAATTTCTTTTCGTTCGCAGCGAAGTCCGCCACATGGGCTCCAAGGATGGCGTCTGCTGGGATGATCCGAGCCACCCAGGGGTTATTCATCTGAGTGATTTTCGGAGCCACAGCAATGCAAAGTTGCGGAACCTTAGCCTCCATGGTCACTTCAGCAGCAGCTAACGTGGTAGGACTGTTCACTGTCCCTATTATTAAAAAAACGTTGTCACTGTAAACGAGCTTCTTGGCCGCATTGACGGCCACAGTGGGTTGAAGCTGATCGTCCTCGATACTTAGCTCCACCTTCTGACCGTTAATCCCTCCCGAAGCATTAACCTTGTCGAAGACCATCACCAAGATGTCACGCATGTTTTGACCCATCTGGCTACCAACTCCAGTGAGGGCGCTCAGGGAGCCGATTTTAATTGGCCCCTTCGCTTGGGCGGAAACCTCACCCGAAAAGAAAAGATACATGGCTCCGATCAACAAACAGCTAAATAGCTTCAAGGTTTTCATCTTCTTTCCCTCCTTTAACTTAAGATAGATTTAATTGAATTAGAGAACTCCTCCAGTTCAAAGGGTTTAACGAAGGTTTTAGCAGTCTCTACATCACTGAATATAAACTGTGTTAAATTCTCCTCGAAAGATGAAAGGAGAACAACTGCAAGAATAGGATTTATTCTCTTCGCTTTCTTAACGAACTCCATCCTCCAGACAGTGGCGTCTAAATCAAGAATGAGAAGATCGATCTGTCTATCTTTTATCTTCTTCAGATCTTCTTCGACGCCAGCAAGTTGAATAACATAATACCCTTCATCCTCCAGGTTTAGCCGCAAGGTTTCTGCCAATTTCGTATTTTCGCTAAGTAGAGCTATCCATTTTTTTTCACTCATTGTGAGGAACTCATTCTCGGCGGAAAATACAATACATAGACTACAAAAAGTATGCCAAGAATTCGTAAGGTTCAACTAATTGAAAAAACAGGTATAAGTTAAATCCAATCTTCTACGCCGACAAGTGCATTGAAATAATTTTTCAATAGAATGAAGAACATTTTCAGCATAATGATAGGGCCCGATGTGATAACTGGAGCAATGACAACCTTTCAAGGATAAATTCCCACTCTTCATATTTGCATCGGAGTATTCGTCTCATCCGACGGAATCTTAAATGGAAATTTTGGCAAACAGAAACTATCTCTCTTGGGCTCCGAAAGAGTGGCTCGCTATCCAGAGGACAGATCCTGGTTATTGTGATGGATTAGAGAACAGATGAAACACAATATTCCAACTAAATCGAACCTCTCTTCGTTATGTTTTAAATTTTCTTGTCTGTTTTGTTTGTTCTTTCATCTCTTTTCCTCCTCTTAAAATATTTTTTGTTAGTGATTAAAAATTTTTTTTACATGTTAAAAAAAGGCGCCTTTATTCTCCCCCTAGGAAATGAGAGTAAAATTTTTGTCCTGCATATTGCCCCTTAATAAATTACCAAGAGTGCCTCCTCTTAACTTGGCTTATACGATAGTCATGTTGCTACTATTTATTTATATATTTCCATACTCATATTTCCCCAAACGCTTCATCTAAAATCTTAATTGCTTCTTCGATGCTCGACTTATCCACTGTCATTGGGGGAGAAATCCTTACCACATTTCCATACAATCCCCCCTTGCCTATCAACAGCCCCCTTTTTTTAGTATTTTCAAAAAGCTTAAGGATTTCATTGATTGCAGGTTCCTTCTTTTCTTTCACCAACTCTACTCCGAGCATTAAACCCTTTCCTCTCACCTCTCCAATCAACGGATATTTTCCCTTGAGTTCCAATAATTTCTCTTTAAGGTAGTTTCCGATTTTTTCTACATGGTTGACGATATTGTGCTCTTCAATATATTTGATAGTGGCCAACCCAGCCCATGTACTTACTGGATTTCCACCAAAGGTCGAGATTGAATTTGCTTTAAAGCTGTCAGCCACTTCTTGAGTGGCGATCGTCGCTCCAATCGGCGTCCCATTGGCCAATCCCTTGGCAAAGGTCATTAGGTCCGGTTCCACACCCCAATGCTCAATCCCGAACATCTTACCGCCCGTTCTCCCAAAACCGGTTTGAACCTCGTCTGATATGAAGAGACCACCGTACTTTCTGATGATCTCTACAGCGATCTGAAAATACTCTTTGGGAGGAGTGATAACCCCCCCCACGCCCTGAATCGGCTCTGCAATAAAGGCGGCAATCCTGCCCGAGGTCGTCGTCTTGATCAACTCCTCAATATCCTTGGCACACTCCACCTCACAGTTGGGATAAGTGGCCCCAAATTCGCACCGGAAACAGTAAGGACTGAGAGCATGGGTGATGCCGGGGATGTAATTGCCTCCCGCCCTCCACGCTGCATGACCTGTGAGATTCATGGCCAAAAAGGATCGGCCATGATAGCTGTGCCGAAGGGCGATGACCTCTCTTGCTCCTGTGTGGAGTTGAGCGGTTAAGATGGCCATCTCGTTCGCTTCTGTCCCAGAATTGGTGAAGAAGGATTTCTTCAACCTTCCTGGAGTAATCTGGGCGAGTTTCTCAGCCAACATCACCATGGGAAGGGTAGGATATAAAGTTGACGTATGTTGCAGAGTGTGAATCTGATCTTCCACTTCCCTAACAATTTCCGGCTGGCAGTGGCCAATACTTACGGTTAGTATGCCCCCAAAAAAGTCCAGATATTTATTCCCCTCCCAGTCATAAACGTAAAGTCCCTCTCCTTTCTTGATGGCGAGGGGCGTCGAATAATATGTTGAAACACACGGGAAGATGTACTCCTTTTGTTTCTGATTTATGGTCACTGAGTCCATATGATCGGTTCTCCCTTTCTTGCTACACTCCATTGGTCATTTTTTTCAGTATGAGCACACTGGAACCAATTCCGTCTGGCCTTTTTTCCAAACAGCCTTCCTCGCCACCAGTCCTTCCTCGAAAAGGGAATGAACCTCTTTTAATGTTTGCGAGGTATTCGGCGAGCCTCTCCAGGTGGTGAAGCATTCTCTTCTCGCATTCCTCCTCGTCCCTGTCTTTGATACCTTCCAAAATATCACGATGATCCTTTATATTTTGTACACAATAATCGACATCGAGAATCAAAAGTTTGGTCTCGCACTCAGGTATGAAATCCATAATATAATCGATGGTTAAACTCAAAATGGGATTGTGAGTGCTCTCAGCAATCATACGGTGAAAATCATTATTCCTCTGATCAAGTTCAAAAAACTCTTTTTCACTCAGGACGTCGCCTATGCTCCTCAGTTTTTCTTCACAATAGGAGACGTTCTCTTTCAATTTTTCTATTTCTTCTTGCGTGATCTTCTGGACTGCCAACTTGATCGCTGCTGGCTCAATAATCTTTCTCACTTCATACAGGTGCTCGGCGGATAGATCTTTAAAGCTGAGGAAGTACCCTATTGAGGCTTTTATTGATTCATTATTTATTTCTGAAACGAAAATTCCTCCCCTCTGCCCTTTCCTCTTTTCAATGAGACCCAGGGTTTCTAATGCCCTTAAGGCTTCCCTTAAGGTAACCACACTGACTCCAAACTGCTCTGCCATCTCCTTTTCTGTGAAGAGTCTATCCCCCGACTTCAGTGTTCCGTCAAGGATGGTCTCCCTGATCTTTTCCTCAATGTACTCAGAAGTTCTTCGGATCGATAATGGTTCAAATTTAAATTTCTTCATGGGGTTAGGTTCATATCAAAAATTTTGTTGACAGTTTAACTCTTTTATTGTAAAAACTAATCATTAGTTTAATTAATAAGGAAACTCTTGTCAAGAATTATTTTTGAGATCTCTGAAAAAGTGTCGAAACCACACAAAATGTCATGCTGAACCTTGTGCTGAACTTGATTCAGTATCGTTTCAGCATCTCATGAAATCAATGAATTACCAGACCCTGAAATAAATTCAGGGTGACAAAAAAGGCTTTTTCAGAGATCTCTTTTTGATTCGGAGAACCTTTCATACAAGAATCTCAGATGGAGGATTCAGATGATTATTGGTGTACCAAAAGAAATAAAACTTCAAGAGTATCGGGTGGGTATGATTCCTGCTGGAGTGCGGGCATTAACAAAACAGGGCCACAGGGTCATCATTCAGAAATCTGCAGGAGAGGGGAGTGGCATTCCTGATAAAGATTATATTTCTGCAGGGGCTATCATTCAAACAGAAGCAAAGAAAATCTATGAAGAAGCAGATATGATTGTTAAGGTAAAAGAGCCCCTTGAAGAAGAATATGATTTTTTGAAACCGAATCAAATCCTTTACACATTTCTCCATCTTGCACCGGACAGGAAGCTTACCCTTGCGCTTCTTGAGAGAAAGGTTATTGGGATTGCTTATGAAACGATTCAGCTTCCAGATGGCCCGCTTCCCCTTCTGATCCCCATGAGTGAAATAGCGGGCAGGATGGCCATCCAAGTCGGTGCATCTCTTCTCGAAAAAGAGAAAGGGGGAAGAGGAGTCCTTTTGGCCGGAGTTCCGGGAGTTGCTCCAGGTAACGTGGTTATTTTGGGAGCAGGAACAGTGGGAATAAATGCGGCAAAAATAGCGATTGGCATGGGTGCAAAGGTAACGATCCTCGACATCAATCTTGAACGTTTAAGATATCTTGACGATATTTTTGGGGTTAAGATGACAACACTTTTTTGTGACGAAGAAAATATCGAAAAAACAGTCCTTGAAGCAGATCTGGTCGTTGGAGCTGTCCTCAAACCTGGTGCACGAGCACCGGTTCTGGTAAACCATGATCTGGTTTCACGCATGAAGGTGGGAGCGGTTATTGTAGATGTGGCCGTCGATCAAGGGGGTTGTGTTGAAACGATTCATCCCACCTACCATGACAATCCAACCTATGTGGTGGATGGTATTGTCCATTATGGCGTTGCCAACATGCCAGGGGCGGTGGGCCGAACTTCAACCTTTGCCCTCACCAATGCCACATTTCCCTATTTACTGAAAATTGCGAATCTTGGAGCTCCAAAGGTATTTGAACAGGATTCTATCCTTCTCTCTGGATTGAATCTCTATAAAGGTAGCCTTGTATGCAAACCAGTGAGCGATTCCTTGAAGATTCCATGCGCCCCTCCCGAAAACCTGTTTTAGATAAACAGATATGCATCCCTCTAGACCCTATTTAATCTTCTCTATCCTCTCCGCCCTTTATACCCTCTCGATGTTTTACCGTGTATCCAATGCCGTCATCGCACCCAACCTTATCCGAGATTTGGGGCTCGATGCAGAAACCCTTGGCATCCTCGGAGGCGCTTTTTTCTATTCCTTCGCCTTGCTTCAGATCCCGATGGGACCCATGCTCGACCGAATGGGACCTCGCATCATAGTCACTTCTTCCATTTTGATCGGAGCTATTGGCGCTTTTCTCTTCGCCTTTGGAAATTCATTTCTTGCAGCCTTTTTGGGTAGAATTCTTATCGGGGCGGGAATGGCTTCCATCCTGATGGGGTCTCTAAAGGTTTTCACTTTGCAGTTTCCTCCGGAAAAGTTTGCGACCCTCATGGGCACCCTTATCTCTGTTGGGACATTAGGCAGTATTTTAGCCGCTTCTCCCTTGGCCTATTTTACTTCTACAATAGGATGGAGAACGACTTTCATCATCGCCGGTGGAATTACAGCTGTTCTTGCCTTTCTAACCATTTTATGTTACGCATTCCATGGGTCAACTTAAATAGTCTTTCCCCGTTGAGGTAACAAATCTTTTCCTTATCTTTCTCACAGATCGGTACTTCTTCCATGAAATCACAAGCTGACTTATTTTCTGCATAGGGATGGTCTACAGCGAATGCCATTCGGTCCGCTCCCAGAGCTAAGTAAGTGCATAGGAACGCAGGCTGAAAGAACATACCGCTTGTCGTCACCATAAAATTGCTCTTGATGTACTCACTCGGTCTTTTCGAACACTTTGGTCTTTTTTCTTCTGATAGGCGCGGTTCTAACCAGCCCAAATCTAAGCGAGGCAACCAAAATGGCAGCCCTTCACCGAGATGACCCAGAATAATGTTCAGCCCGGGATACTGGTCAAAGACACCACTATAAATAAGCAGCATGACATGCAGGGCCGTCTCAGCACTAAACCCAAGGCTCGGCCCAGCTAAGCTTCCTCCATAGGCTCTATAAGGTCCCACCATTGGCTGGGCTGGGACCACGGGGTGAAGATAGATTGGGACCCCGAGTTTTTCAGCCCTCTCAAAAATAGGCCAATACTTCTGATCATCGAGATATTCTCCTTTGACATTTGAATTGAGCTTAGTGCCTCTGAAGCCAAGTTCGTTAACAGTCCGTTCAAGTTCGTCTGCTGCTTCATGTGGATTCTGAGGTGCCAGGGTCGCTAACCCAATAAACCTCTCCGGGTGTCTCTTGATTGCGTGAGAAAGTTCATCATTGATTTTTCTGGCCAGAGTAGTCCCTTCCGCCACATCGAAGAGTTCACAGCCAGGGTCAAGGGAAAGTACCTGCATGTCGATGCCCGCGGCATCCATCTCTTCAATCCTTCCTTCTCCTAAGTCGAGAAGTTTAGCCCTCATGTTGGGGGTACGCAACCGGCACAGATCAGGCCCAAACCAGAGCCTATCGAATTCCAAGTCCTTTCTGTCCTCGGGGGTCTCGAGCCTTGGAAAATCTTTTCTCATCCGTAAATATTCCATGTACTCGACGGTAATAAAATGAGCTTCAAGATCGATCTTCTTCATGGAACTTCCCCATCAAATGACGGATGAATTTAGGGCCCTTTATAATCTTTGATGTAATCTTTCAGCTTCATCTTTCCCCAAAGCTCCTCGGGCGGTGTGATTCTAGTAGGAAAAGGTATGCCAATCGGTTTGGTCGCATCAATGATCATCTTTGAAGTCATCGCTCCCTTCTTGACCCTCGTCTCATCGTAAGCAGTGGGATCAAGTTTTCCTCCCGCTAAGAAAGGGATGATGTTGATATCTATATCGGGGCACACTCGCGTAGCGACCGCCCACAGCACTTCCTCCTCTTTATATACGTTAATATCTTCATCTACTACCACAGCTATTTTGACACTTGCGGCGCTGTTAATTGCGGCCAGAGCAGCACGTTTCCCTTCGCCTTCAATGCGCTTCGCTATAGATATGTAGGCGATGATGACGCCACGACCCGAGGGGGGCAAATAGACATTCTTCACCGAAGGAACTACCCTTGCTACCGCATCATAGACAGCACCGGTAAAACCGATGCTGTTTAACATGGGATGCTCCCAGCATCCAGCAGCAAGGTCATGATAAATTGCATCACGGCGCATGGTAATGCCTGTCACCTGAATGATAAAGCATTCAGATTGTTCACCATAATATCCGGTCCATTCCGCAAAGGGGCCGTCAATGTCCATTTTGCGGGGCTCAATAACCCCTTCAATGGCTATCTCCGCATAGGCCGGAACCAGAACGTCCACAGTCTCTGCCTTGACCACCTCAAGAGGCTCTTCCAGGTAACCTCCGGCAACATCGTATTCACAAATATCGATGGGTCCAGTAAACTCTGCGCCTGCAGTGACTGCGGGATGATGGCCCACGTAAACGGCAATCTCCATAGGTTTCCCGATATCAGCGTAGCGCCTCGCGATATACCTGGCATGCTGGGCCGGTATCATCATGACACCTAACCTGTCTTTTCCCTTCAGCTCCATACGGTATATGCCAACATTTAGGATACCTGTATCTGGATCCTTACAGACCAGTTGGCCACACGAAATATACTTTCCGGAGTCAAGCACTGCATGATGAATGATGGGCAAGATATTCAGATCCACCTCTTTCCCCTTAAGGATCATTTCCTTCACTGGAGACTCGGATGGCGAAACAGTTTTAAAGGGTATTCTCTTTTCTTTCCTTTTCCTGTATTCATGGAAGATTTCTGAGATGTCAGACTTTTTAGGATCCATGCCAAGAGCCAGTCCGAAGAGTCCCCAACTGCCAAATAGATTGCTAACAACCGGGAGTTCACTCCCCTCGATTTTAGGGTAATAGATCACAGGGAAGCGCCCCTCCCTGGAAAGTTTCTCCTGGATCACCCAGGTCTCATACTTAGACTTAAGCGGTTGGTTGACCTCTACATAGACATCCGGTCCAGTTTCTCTTGCTTGCTTCAGAAATGTTCTGAGATCTTTGTTCATCCGAGCAATCTCCCTTCCTCATGAGGACAGTTTTTTAGCTTCTTGAAGAGCCTTGAACACCCTTTCCCTGGTGAGCGGTGCATCTGTCATCCTGACCCTTATCGCATCGTAAACAGCATTACCAATAGCGGCAGAGAAAGGTACCAGTCCCATTTCCCCCAGAGCCTTAGCGCCATAAGGACCGTCTGGATGGGGGAAACCGACTGACGCACCTTTTACGTTTTGGCCGGTGGGACACTCCATGAATGTGGGTATTCTGTAAGTCACGAGATTTGGATTAAGTATCTTGCCATTCGATACCTCGAACCTCTCATAGAGGGCAGAGCCGATACCCATCCCGATACTACCTTCTACCTGCCCCTCACACATCTTCCAGTTTATTGGTTGACCAATATCAACAGCCCAGCTTACTTTTAGTACCTTTACCTCCCCTGTCTCAGTATTAACCCCCACCTCTGCCCCATAAACCAAATAACTCCATGATGGAGCCCCTTGGGGGGAATATCCGGTGTCAGGGTCTGCATCCGTATGCTCAGCCTCGTAACCAGCCGTCCCAAGAATCTCGCCAATTTCATTGGCAACACCAAAACGAAATAAGTCGCTCAAACGGATAGCTCTCTCTGGTAGGTCCTTATGATAAACCTTGCCACCAGTCATCTCTAAGTCATTAGGGGATGCCTCGAATTTTGATGCCGCCAGTGCAAATATTTTCTGCTTCGCATCCTGACATGCCCGTATCACCGCATTACCTGTCATCCAAGTGCTTCGACTGGCAGCCGAGGCAAAGTCCCATGGTGTGTAAAGAGTGTCTCCGTGCACCACTTTAATCTTATCTAATATCTTGTCCATAGGAACCTTAAACTGTTCAGCGACAATTTGAGCTATCACGGTCAGAAGTCCCTGTCCGACCTCATCAGTTCCTATGCGGACCTCAATAGCGCCATCCTGGAATACCTTGACGACCGCGGCAGATGGCCATGCAGGATTAGGTCTGTAGTTACCGATGGCCAGTCCCTTCCCTTTTTTCCATTTGTCCTTCTCCTCAGATTTTTTCCCCCACTCCAAAAGCTCAGTTGCTTTCTCCAAGCACTCTCTAGGAAATATATGGTGCAAAACCTGTCCAAAGGCACTGGTATCCCCTTCTTTAACCAGGTTCCTCATTCTAAATTCGAGGGGATCCATACCTAGTTGGTGAGCAATACAATCAATATTACTCTCTATAGCCCAGTTCCCCTGTGGTGCCTCTACACCCCGCATCGTTCCAGTGGGAGGGTTATTTGTGTATACGGTAAAAGAATCTGAATACCAGTTGGGGATGTTATAGCAACTTAATATCCCAGTGAGGCAAGAAATAGTGGAAATTGCCCCACCATCTGAACCATAAGCACCTATATTAATAATAAACCTCGTTTGCCTGGCTACCAAGGTGCCATCCCTCTTTACCCCATCCTTGATATAGACGATGATTGATGGTCTCGGGGAGGTATCAAAAAACTCTTCCTCTTTGGTATATTCCAGCCTGACCCGTCTCCCTGTCTTCATCGCTGCCAGCAATGCCAAGGCTTCTACCATGGGTGACCCTTTACCTCCAAACGACCCGCCCACATAGGGCTTCATTACCCGCACCTTAGAAGGAGGAAGACCAAAAACCGAGCATAACCATCCATGACATCCCCACATACGGTGTCTGGCTGTCCTCACTGTAAGCGTTCCATCGCTTTCTACCCAGCCATCGACAACATAGCGCTCAGCTCGACCCTGCGAGCCTCCGTCGAAGGAATACCTGTTCTCAACGATTACATCAGCTTCCCGAAATGCTTTTTCTATATCACCCTTCCGAATCCTGAAAACGGTGCATACATTGGGTATGTCTCGCTCTAGCTTAGGACCAAATTTTGTCGCTAATCCATACGTGTTTTTTCCCGGGTGTAAAACCACAGGGCAGTCTTTTTGCATTGCCTCTTCAGAATCAAATACTGCTGGCAGAACCTCATACTTTACTTCTATGAGTTCCAAGGCTTCTTCGGCAATTTCTGGACTATCCGCCACCACTACAGCCACTGGTTCTCCAATGTAACGAACTATCCCACTGATAGGCAGAACCTGTCTGTCGGCACAAACTACAAATCCCATTCTGGTAGATGGTGCATCTTCGGGTCTTACAATCCCCCTCACTCCAAGTAATTTTTCCGCTCTGGAGGTATCTATCTGGATAATCCTGGCGTGAGCGTGCGGGCTCCTTAAGACCTTGGCATAAAGTCGAGGCTCATTGAAATCAGCAACATACTTCGCCCTGCCTGTAACCTTTTCAAGGGCATCTACCCTGATGGCATCTTTGCCCACGACTAAAAGTTCCTTCATCCTCAAACCTCCTTCCTCATCATTTCTGCAGCCGCCAATATAGCTTCCACGATCTTGACATATCCTGTGCAGCGGCAAAGATTCCCGGATAGACCAAGCTTCACTTCTTCCTCGGTCGGATTTGGGTTCTCATCGAGGAGTGCCTTCGCCGCAAGGACCATCCCCGGTGTGCAGAAGCCACATTGAATAGCAAAATAATCGATAAAGGCTTGCTGCAAAGGATGTAATCCATGCTTGCTCAGACCTTCTATGGTAAGAATGTCCTTCCCCTGCACTTGGGAAGCCAGGACAAGGCAACTCTTCACCGCTTTCCCGTCAATCAGGACAGTACATACCCCGCAGTTACCAGTGTTACAACCTTCCTTAACCCCTGTCAGACCTAAGTCATCTCTTAAAACCCTTTCCAATGTCTTCCATGAATCTGTAAATATCTCATAATCCTCCCCGTTCACCCTGAGCATTAGTAGTTTCTTCATCTTCCCCTCTCTCTTTTGGAAGTTACGCCGCCCTTGCTCGCTTTATTGCTTCCGTCACGACCTGCTTAGTGACGACCCTCACCATCTCCCTCTTATATTCCGCTGAGCCATAAATATCCGATATTGGACACGCAGCTTTCTCTGCCAACACGGCCACTTCGTCAATGAATTTATCATCTACCTTTTTACCGACGATGAAACTTTCTGCTTCCCTTGCCCTAACAGGTGTGGGACATACCGCCTGAAGTACAATCCTTGCCATGGCAACAGTATCTGATCCATCTAAGCTGATCACCGCCGCTACCGAGGCGATGGGCGAATCTGTCATCCTCACTCTCTCTTTATGGTAGGCTCCCCCCGTGTAAGGTGGAGGATCAGGTATTTGTATTTCGGCTACGATTTCATCAGGTTCAAGGGCAGTCTTTAAATATTCAACGAAGAAATCCTCAAGAGGTACCTCTCGCTCTCCCCGCATGCTTACCGATCTCAGCGTAGCCCCTAACGCAATCAAAGCTGGTGCCGGATCCGATGTTGGACTCGCGGCGCACAGATTCCCCGCTAACGTTCCCCAGTTTCGAGTCTGCACGTCACCGACCATCCGCTCAAGCTCCGCTAGCATGGGATGTCTCTGCTTAATGAGAGAAGAAATCTCAATGGCTCGATTGGTAGTGAGAGCCCCTATTCTCAAACCACTCCTGCCATCGTCGATATATTCCAAACCGGGAAGATTCTTAATGTTGATAAGGTACTTTGGTTTGAGCTGTCGGTGTTTAAGTAGCGGGAGCAAGCCCTGGCCCCCAGCAACGATCTTCGCCTTCTCTTTATGTTCAGCAAGTAAAGAACAAGCCTCAGACAAATTCTTCGGCTCCAATAACTCAAAGCGAACCATAGATACCTCCCCTTTTTATTTAACGTTTGCGTCGCTCGTCCTCTTATAAAAGACAGGAATAATCAATAACAAAATAAGCACAAATGCAATGAAAATGGATGCAGCCGAAACAGGTCGAGTGAAAAAGATCGCGTAGCTTCCTCCTGACATGTGCAGGGATTGAATAAATGATCGCTCAAGCATTGGCCCTAACACAAAAGCGAGCACGAGAGGCGCTCCTTCAAACTTGAATTTCCTCATCAGATATCCCACCAAACCAAAAATAAGCATAATGACGACGTCAATGGAATTATTGTTGATGCTGTAAGCTCCAATTAAACAAAATGCCAGAATGAGCGGGAACAGAATCTGATATGGGATTTTTAATATTTTTACCCATATCCCTATTAATGGGAGATTTAGGACAAGAAGCATCACATTCCCAAGATACATGCTCATGACAGTTCCCCAGAATATCTCTGGGTTTTGCTTGAGCATTAAGGGCCCTGGCTGCAATCCATGAATGAGCAGGGCACTAAAAAGCATGGCCATCACTGCATTCGTAGGAATCCCTATGATAAATAAAGGGATATATCCGCCCGCCGTAGCGGCGTTGTTTGCCGACTCAGGCCCTGCCACCCCCTCAATAATGCCTGTTCCAAATTTTTCCGGATGTTTAGAAAATCTTTTCTCAATCGAATAACTTGCAAAACTTGCAAGGATAGCGCCACCCCCGGGCAAAAGACCTAAAAAGAATCCAACAATGGTGCCTCTTACGATGGCCCATTTCGAATCAATCCAATCTTTTAAGGTAGGAAAAAGTCCTTTTATTTTTGTTTCGTAAACATCTTGTCCAGACATATCTTCAATGTTAATAAGAACCTCTGAAATCCCGAAGATACCCATAATCAATGGAATCATCCCTACACCATCTGCCAACTCCATCCATCCAAAGTTAAATCTGGGTTGACCTGTTAGAACATCTATCCCTATGAAGCTTAGGATAAGACCAAAGCATGCGGCCGCCATTGCCTTGATCTTTGACTCTTGAGCTAAATAGATTAATAAGGCTAGCCCGATGACCATCAAGGAAAAATATTCCGGGGGCCCGAACTTTAGAACAACTTCGGACATCGGGTTCGCAACGAGCATCAGGATCAAGACTCCGATAGTTCCAGCAATAAAAGACCCAAAAGCAGCCATCCCCAGTGCAGGGCCAGCCCTTCCTTTTCGGGCCATCTGGTAACCATCAAGACAGGTAACCACTGAGGCTGCCTCTCCGGGAATATTGACCAGGATGGAAGTGGTAGATCCCCCATACATTGCTCCGTAATAGATCCCTGAGAGCATGATAATTGCAGTGACCGGAGTTAAGTGAAAAGTTGTGGGTAGAAGGAGTGATATGGCCGCCACAGGACCAAGTCCAGGCAAAACGCCTACCAATGTTCCTATCAGCACCCCAAAAAAACAAAATAGGATATTAATGGGTTGAAACCCAACTTTTAAACCCAATAAGACATAATCAAAAGTCCCCATTTAACTATACCATTCCTCCTCCTCGGTCGAAAAATCGTGAGCTTAAAATTCTATTTTACCCTAATTGAAAGATCCCTTTTGGAAACTGTGATTGCAGCAGCACTCTAAAAATGTAATATGAAAGAGAAACGACGACGATTGCCATTAAGATTGAAAATACCCATTTCTTCCCAGCCGGAACCTTAAAAAGATAAAGGAATAAGAAGATGGAGCCAACGATATACCCCAAAAATTCTAAGGAAACGGCATAAACAAGGAGCACAGCCAGAGTGAGTAGAACACTCACACTTAACGAGGGCCACTCCTTGAAGGTACGGTCTCTACGTCTTTCCTTCACCGCCAGGATGATGATTCCAAGAGAAAGAAAGAATAATAGAAAGCCGACCAGGAATGGGAAAAATCCGGGCTTAGGGGATCCAACATCTCCCAAGCCCATTTTCAGGGATGCTCCGATCACAAAGATAGCCGTTACGAACAAGAACAGCCCACAGTAGATATCGTATTTTTTCATTAACTCAGTCTCTTCCCCATGAGGAGTGAGCCTATTTTTTCTTTACCATATCTAAATCTTCTAATAGCTCCCGGAAGCTGATAAGGGCAGCATTGACGTCTTGAGTCATTACCTTGCTATTTCGCCACAAGGGAGTCGTATTCATCTGGTTCATTGCCTTAAGGGGTCCCGGGTCTTTTGTCCCTTCGTGAACTGCTTTTTCTAACTTCGCAAGAACTGGCTCAGGAATCCCGGCTGGACCTATTAATGCACAACCATTCATCGTATCCTTTCCATACAATTTTTTAAAAGTGGGAACGTCCGGAAAGCCTGGAATGGGTTCGACGGTAACTGCCAAAAGCATTCTTGCCCTTCCGTCCCTGACTTGCATGTTTTGAGCGCCAGCCCCGGGAAAGGCATCAATGTGCCCTCCCAACAACGCGGTAATCCCTTCAGCATCACCGGGGAAGGTAACTTCCTTCCACTTGATCCCCAATTTCTTAGAGATCCATTTTATCCCAATTGTTCCGATACTGGCAGCACCGGAGAATCCAATTTTTATTTCGTTGGGATGTTTCTTTGAATAATCAATAAACTCATCCCAGGTCTTCCATGGAGCATCTGACTTCACCACGAGGGCCTCGGCATAACGGGCAACCCCACCAATGATCGTAAAGCTCTTGGTGGGGTTGTAGCTGACGTCGTAAATGAGATAGTTGTTGATGAAAGATCCAAGAGAGATATGGCCCACCGTATACCCATCCGGCTTTGAAGTGGCCACCATCGTGTATCCTAAGGAGCCAGCCCCACCGGGCTTATTTTCAATGACTACGGGCTGCCCTAAGACCTTGCCCATGGGATCAACCATTGCCCGCCAGATAATATCGGCAACGCCTCCAGGGGAAAACGGAATAATTAATTTGATGGGACGTGTGGGATATTCCTCAGCAGCAGAGGCGAGGCCAATGAAGAGCAGGTTTAGTGATAGACAGAGGATGATGAAGATCACTTTCTTCCCAAATAACTTTTTTGCAGACATAACGCACCTCCTTTGAAATTTCCCGATTTAAGAATTGACTCCCTATGTTACTCTAAATTTCTCACCCTGAGCTGGATCTCTTGGAATCTCCTCCATAGCTCTACCTATTTTTCATTCTTGGATTTCTGTCACCTTGACCCTGGCTTTCCGAAAAATTCCAAAGACAATCGAGGCGTAGAGAGCAATAGCCAATGCGAGGGCTACGCCAGCAATGGGTCTTGTGAAGAAGATAGATAAGCTCCCGTTGGACATGATCAAAGATTGGCGAAAGGAACGCTCAAGCATGGGTCCAAGGATAAATGCCATAATAAGTGGGGCAGGTTCATATTCCAATTTTGTAAGGAGATATCCTGCCAATCCGAAGAATACCATCATTAAGATATCGAAGATCTTATTTTCAACACTGTAACATCCTATTAAGCAGAATAGTATGATTAAGGGAAAAAGGATTGAATAGGGGACTTTGAGCACCTGAACCCAAAGCCCGATAAGTGGAAGATTCAGGATCAGTAGCATCCCATTTCCTATGTACATGCTGGCAATCGTCCCCCAGAAGACATCTGGATTTTTCATGATGAGCATCGGCCCTGGAGTTACGCCGTGGATGATAAAGGCCCCCAGGAGAACGGCCATGACGCTGCTTGAGGGGAATCCCAGGGCCAGAAGGGGTATAAAGGCGCCTCCCGTTGCTGCGTTGTTGGCGGTTTCAGGCCCTGCCACACCTTCGATAGCCCCTTTCCCAAACTCCTCAGGGTGTTTGGAAACCTTTTTCTCAACCGAGTAAGAGACGAAAGAGGCGGTAATGGCCCCAGCACCGGGAATGATTCCTAAGAAGAAACCGAGTAAGGTACCTCGAATGATGGGACCCATGGATTTCTTCCAATCTTCCAGATTCGGAAAGAGATTTTTGACCCTTGTCGCAAAGATTACTCTTTTAACTTCTAAAGTCTTCTCAATGTTGAGTAAGACCTCGGTGATGCCGAAAAAACCCATGACCAAGGGGATCAGACCAACCCCGTCCCACAGATCTGGGATACCAAATGTAAAACGGAGTTTCCCTGAGATCGCATCGGTGCCCACGCAGCCCAGGATAAGTCCGACGATAGCCATTACCACGGATTTAATAAGGGAACCTTTTGCCAAATATGTTACGGTGGTCATACCAAGACACATCACGGCAAAGTATTCCGGTGGTCCAAACTTTAGGGCTACCTCAGCTAAGGTATAGACAAAGAACATAAGGCCTATGATACTTAAGGTACCGCCAATGAAGGAGCCCATGGCCGACATCCCTAAGGCAGGTCCCGCTCTCCCTTTTCTTGCCATCTGATATCCATCAAGACAAGTTACAACGGAAGCCGCTTCACCAGGAATGTTAAGTAAGATGGATGTGGTCGACCCTCCGTACATGGCGCCATAGTAGATACCTGCCAGCATAATGATACTGGCAGCCGGTGAAACACCGAACGTTGATGGAAGGAGGATTGCCATGGTTCCTGTGGGCCCAATTCCTGGGAGAACCCCGATAAGGGTACCTACGAATACTCCCACAAAACAGTACAAAAAATTAATAGGTTGCAGGACTACCTGGAATCCAGATATAAGACCGGAAAAAATATCCATGGCTATCCAATCCTCCATATACCCGAGGGCAACTCAATGTCGAGAACGACGACAAATAGAAGATATGAGAGAAGTACAACTATTACCGATGTAATCAAAGCAAAAAGCCACTTTCGGGAACCGATTATTTTAAAAAGGACGAAAAGGAGAAAAAAAGTCGACACTATAAATCCAACTTCCTCAATGATCATCCCGTAACCCACAAGGGAAGCCAGGACCAGGATTAGCCTCTTGAATTGTACCCCTGACCATATACCCCCGTCCCCTTGCTTGGCTTTAATCTTAATAACCATTAAGGAACGAACTAAGATGGGAAGGGAGCAAAGCAATAGGATTATCCCTAAGAGAAAAGGCATCAGACCAGGCCCAGGGTTTCGCAGAGTCCCCAATTGCAACTTGTAAGAACCCACTGCAACGGCAATGCCCAATGCTACCCAAATCATAGCAGGTATTAAGTCATTTTTTTTCATCGAAAGACTACTCCGCTTTGACAAAAAAACTCCAGATAGACAGAACAATAAATAGTCTGTATTTCTCTTCGGATTTCTCTTAATCAACCTTTTTGATGTCACCCGCCTCGACTAACTTGAAAACTTTCTTATTTTCCTCTTGAATGACTTTCGTAAACTCCTTTCCATCCATAAATGAGGGAGTAAATCCAATTTTGCTCAACAGCTTCTGCACCTCAGGGTTTTGAGCGGTCTTATACAGAGCCTCTTTCAATTTGTCAGACACTTGCTTTGGGACCTTGATCGGTGCACCGACTCCATACCAAGGGCACCACTTTACCTCGGGATAGCCTATTTCAGAAAAAGTTGGAACCCCCGGGTAGTCCTCTAATCTTTTATCGGTTCCCAAGGCTAAGATACGAATCTTCCCTGCTTCATAAGCCCCCTTCACACTGACTAAGTATGCATAAGTCATCTGAACATGACCCCCGAGTACGGCTGTTCCTGTTTCAAGGCCAGAAAGAAAAGGAACAGCATCCATTTTCAATCCTCCTACGGCCTTCTTAAAGAACTCTATACCAACATGGCTGGGGGTTCCTACCCCGTCCGTAGCATACTTGAATGTCCCTGGTGCCTTTTTGATATCTGCAACCAATTCCTCCACTGTTTTCCAGGGGGCATCACTTCTGACGACAAGACCCATTGGTTCTATTGCATACTGGCAAAGTAACTCAAAGTCTTGAATTTTGTAGTCAATCTTTCGAATGGAAGGGGAAATCGCCATAGGCCCAGTAATGGTTATAAGCAGCGTATACCCATCTGGCTTTGATTTGGCCACATAGGTTGTCCCTACGGTTCCGTAAGCCCCTGTTTTATGGATAACCACGACTGGGGCCCCGATATACTCTGTTAATGTTCCGGCAATGACTCTCCCACTCATGGAAGTCGAACCTCCGGCCCCAATAGGGCAGACCAATTCGATGGACTTGCTTGGGTAAACCTTTTCCGCCCCCAAGGGATCGTTGGATACGCCAAAATATACCAATCCACCAATAATGAGGAACAATAGTGTTTTATTTTTCATAAAATGACCCCCTTTCTAAGGATGCAATTTTTATTCGATTTAGACGATAGGGGAAACCTATCGATGAAAAAGGTGGTTGCTACTTCTACAACGACGTAGGTTCGTTCGCTAAAGGTACCCTCGAGATACAAATACACTACGGGAATCTCAGTTCGAGAATCCCTTCATGACCCAATAGTGGGGTAAAATTCTTTTTATTCTACCTTGATGTCAAGGTCTTTAACCAATTTGAGAACCTTTTGATGCTCCCCTCTTATAAATTTAGTAAACTCCGCTGCCTCTTTGTAAACCGGAATAATTCCTATCTTGCTCAATAACTTCTGTACCTCAGAATTCTGAGCGGTTTTGGTTACAGCATCCTTCAGTTTATTGGAGACCTCCTTCGGAATTCCAACCGGTGCGGCAATTCCATACCAAGGGCCCCATTTCACCTCGGGATACCCTGCCTCGACAAAGGTGGGGATATCCGGATATTCTTCCAATCGTTTTTCCGTCCCGACGGCTAAAATTCGAAGCTTACCTCCTTCGTAAGGCCCTTTTGCACTCATCATGTATGAATAAGCCATCTGTGCATGTCCACCCATTACAGCCGTGATCATTTCAGCGCCAGAAACAAAGGGAACAGCATCTATTTTTAATCCTCCTGCCACCGATTTAAAAAGCTCCATACCAAAATTGCTAGGGGTATTTACGCCATCCATGGCAAATTTCACTGATCCCGGGTTTTTTTTAGCATAGGCGACCAACTCTTCCACTGTCTTCCACGGGGCATCACTTCTGACGACAAGACCCATTGGTTCCACCGCGTATTGGCCTAAAAACTCGAAATCTTCAATCTTATACTCTAATCGACGAATCGCAGGTGCAATCGCGATGGGTCCAGTGTTAGCGACAAGCAGGGTATATCCATCGGCTTTTGATTTGGCCACTTGCGTCGGAGCCAAGGTACCACCGGCCCCCGTTTTGTGTGAAAGTACGACTGGAACTCCTAAAACCTCCGATAAAGTTCCGGCCATGATTCTCCCACCCATGGAAGTCGAACCTCCAGCCCCGAAACCAACCAACAATTGGATGGACTTGCTCGGAAAAACCTTTTCTTTTCCCAAGACATCCTTGGTGATCCCCAGATATAGAAAAATGCCAATTAACGCCAACCACACATATACCCTTTTTTTCATAAAAGTTTCCTCCCTTCTTGAAACATTTTTCGTTGGATATTCAAAGAATTTCTCAGTAGGCACAGTTCTATATGATGTATTCTGCGAAAAATATGCCAAAGATTGATGGTTTCAACTAATTGAAAGTCTAACGTAATTCAAATTGTCTTGAGTACTGGGCTGGCAACATTGAAATATCTTTTCAATAGGATGGAAAAAACCTTTCAGGGAAAGCAATAAGAATCTTCACGGGTGTCTGATTTGATATAGTTTTATTTTTTGCCTCAGTGTAGGTCTCGATATCTGTAGGATTTCGCAGGCCTTTCCTTTGTTCCAATTGGACAAATGCAGTATTTGAAGGATATGCCTCTTTTCCATTTCTTGTAATGAGAAGATGCTGGAGTTCTTCTCATTAACCGATGAAGTAACGTTTTTTAAAGAGGCGGTAATATGCTCTTGCAACAGGACTTCGCCTTTTGCCAGAAGGACAGCGCGGATTAAAACATTTTCAAGCTCCCGTACGTTCCCAGGCCAGTCGTACTCCATAAGGCGACCCATTACGTTTTGAGGAACCTTCCTTACATTCCTATGCAACTCTCTATTGACCTTGGCGAGGAGATACTCTACCAGATGCGGGATATCTGATCTTCTCTCCCTTAGAGGAGGAACATCAATGGTTACCACTTTGAGTCGAAAGTAGAGATCCTCCCGAAACTTACCTATCCTAACAAGCTCCGATAGATCCCGATTGCTGGCCGCAATAATTCGCGCATTGGAAAGGATCTTTTTTTCACTTCCAAGCCTTTCAAATTCTTTGTCTTGCAAGAACCGTAGCAATTTGACCTGGACATTTGCGGAGATTTCGCCAATCTCGTCGAGAAAGATCGTCCCATTTTGGGCCAGTTCAAATTTGCCTTTCTTGGCCAAAACAGCCCCGGTGAAAGCCCCCTTCTCGTGCCCAAAGAGTTCGCTTTCGAGAAGCGTTTCTGGCAGAGCAGAACAATTAATGGGAATGAAAGGTTCGTTTTTAAAGAGGCTGCTATTGTGAATGACCTTGGCGATCAACTCTTTGCCTGTGCCACTCTCTCCTTGGATGAGGATGGAGGTTTTCGATTCGGAAACAAGCCCGATGATCTTGAAGACCTCTTTCATGACATTACTTTTACCGATGATGTTGTTTACCTTATATTCACCGTTGATTTCAGTCATTTCTCCGTATCGTTCACCCAAAGAAAGGGTTTCTTTCATTCGTTCAATAACCATTTCTAATTCATTGATGTCAATAGGTTTGTGAATATAGTCACACGCGCCCAGCTTCATGGCTGTGATTGTAGTCTCCATGTCCTGAAATGCCGTAATCATGGCCACTTGAGCCTTTCCGTTGGAGGCCTTAATCTGCCTAAGGATCTCGAGCCCATCCATATCTGGAAGGCGAATGTCCAGAATAACAATCTTAGGTTTGTCATGATTAAAATGGAAGAGAGCCTCACTGCCATTGGATGCGGTGATAACCTTATACCCCTTCTCATTCAAATAAAGTTCTAACGACTCACGAATGTGCTCATCATCGTCGACTAAAAGAATCTTGGCCATACGTTTACCTCTCTCGAAGGAACAAATAAACCGAGGTTCCTCGATCTAATTCACTGTCCACACGGATAAAACCACCGTGGGCCTCGACGACCTTCTTCACATTGGTCAACCCCAGGCCCGTCCCCTGTAACTTGGTCGTGTAGAATGGTTCAAAGATGCTCCTTAAATTCGGTTCCGCAATTCCGATTCCATTGTCAGAAATCGTGACTTTAATGATTTGCTCTTCCAGAACTTTTCCCACCTCTGTGATCACCTTCAAATGTCCATTTGGTCTTAAGACATCGATGGAATTGAGAACGATATTGAGGACCGCCTGTTCTATCTTCCCCTTATCCAATAGGATCTTTGGCAGGTTCTCGCCAAGATCCCTTTCAATCTCAATATGTTTCTCGTTAATCTTCTCGGTCAAGGTGTCTAACACCTCTTCAATAATCTCATTCACATCTTCCATATCGAGAGAAAGTTTCATCGGTTTAGCAAAGTTGAGGACCTCTTCAAGAATAATCTCGAGCTTCTTGATTTCACTTTCAACAATCTCCATTCTCCTCTGGTCATTGCCAGAAAGGTTCAACTTCTTTGATAAGATCTGGACATTCATCTTGACAGAAGAAAGAGGGTTCCGAATCTCATGAGCTAACAGGGTTGTAAGCTGGCCTATATAAGCAAGCCTCTCCCGCTCTTTTACCCTTTCTTCCATCAGCCTTCTTTCGGTTATGTCTTTGCATATCCCTACTGACCCAATAAGATTTCCTCTTTTATCCTTCAGAGGAGATCGCGATATGAACATAATGTGTTCTCCCCCTTCCCTATCGAGGATGACTGCATCATAGGAAATAGGACCTTTCGTATTTTGAATAAGTTCCAAGTTCTTTTTAAAAAGTCCCTTATCTCTGTAAAACATCCCAAGGGACTTACCAATCACTTCTTCCTTTTTATAGTGGGTAATCCTCTCGGAGGCTGGGCTGAAGTAGATAATCGAACCCTTCTGATCGATAACAGTGATCGAATCATAAGATGAGCTCAGAATATTTTCGCTGAGCTCTTTGAGTGCTTTCATCTCCTCTTCAGACTGCCTTCGGTCTTTAATATCTAAGCAAATCCCCACAAAGGTTCGCCCACGGTCAAACGGGGTGGTAGAACCCCTAAATTCCGTTGGGATTTCCCTCCCGTCTTTATGGAGTCGGGAGTATTTTATTTGAATCTGTGAAAATGCTCCATCCATCATGTTCTGAAGCTCTTTTTTGAATTCGTTGCGAAAATCACTCGCCACAAAATCCAAGAATTCCATGGTCGGAACAGAATCAGAACTCGAACCATGCATGGAGTAAAAAGCTTCATTGGCAAAGAGGACTGAATTGTTTTCAACAACCACCAGACCCTCCTTTATCTCGTCGACGATGAGCTGCGGGTAGGGGATTGAACTCAGTTCCTCCTTGGAATTAGAATCACAAAAGGATAACTTTTTTGTCTTCATTTTTCCTTCAGCTTTCCATTGTTCTTCTTAGACAGAAACGGGCTTGATGTCGTATCTGGTCACGATGTTTCAAAGGCCCGCATTGACAGAGAAGGCAGCAGTCCGAGCCCGTGAGTTGGTGAGTAACATCTGACTGGCCAAGGGAAGGGACAGATTCAACATGACCTCATCTGTCCCGTTCCCAAAACTTGCCATCACATACCCTCCGCCCAAAATATGCCTTGCCAAGGGCCATGGCAGTAAACTTTGTCAAAGAATAAGACTTCCTTGAAAAAAAATCAAAGGTCCACTCTTTCAAACTGGTAGGAGAATCTATCATTTGGCAGTTTAATTGGAACAACCCTTAACTCCATCCCAACTTTAATTCCATTGAGTGATATTTTCTTGTCCATTTGTCCAAAAATCCTGATCCCCATCGGAAATTCTACCAGTGCAAGGGTATAGGGTATTTCTTTTTCAAAACCAGCAGGGCCATACATGATTGTTGTAAAGGTGTTGAGTTTGCCAGGACCCTCTATTTCAATCCATTCCATTTCACTACGTCCACATGTGATACAATTCATTTTTGGAGGGAAAGTAATTTGTTTACATTTTTTACATCGGGTGGTCATCATTCTCCCTTTTTTAGAATAAGATACAAACTCTTCTGCCTTTGTTTCTGAGACAAAATTTTTTACTCCAAATTGATCGAACCCCATGGTCAATCCCTCCCCAATATAGTCACAAAACAGTATACGCCCGGACCTCCAAGGTTATGAACAAGCCCTATTTTTGCATTTTTCACCTGTCTTTCTCCGCATTCCCCGCGAAGCTGTCGCACAATTGCTCGAATCTGCCCTCCTCCTGTAGCTCCTATCGGATGGCCTTTAAAAAGGAGACCTCCATCAAGGTTCACGGGTATCTTCCCTCACAAGTATGTTTCCCGATCTTCTAGTAATTTCACTCCCTCTCCTGGTTTTGCAAAACCGAGGTCCTCATAATTGATAATTTCGGTGATCGTAAAGCAATCATGGACTTCGGCAACATCAATATCTTCTGGGCCAATACCGGCCATGTCATAAGCAATCTGCGCTGCCTCACGAGTGCAGGAGAGACTGGAGTGAGTCCCGCGCCTGGCGAGAGTCGCTGAGCCCGAGGATGGGCCAAGACCATGAATCCATAGCAATTGGGCGTGGAACAATCGCACTCATGAACAACTCATGCGATCCTCTTTTACTCAAGTTTGCAGGAATGATTTTCACTCCAGTTACCCCCCTACATCAGAATAAGCGAACTCTTTTGTCGCCAATCTTAAATACTTTTTTGTCAATGAAATGTCAAGTAGGAAGAATAATCTACAATGAATTTAGTTCACGAAGTATAGAAAGACCTCCCTGGTACCATGAATACGAAAAAAAGTCTCACCTGCCGCGTAGATAATGATAAATGCGTCGTTGAAGATCCTATTCCAATGGTCTTTGAAGAAGTCCGCCCTCTCCGAATGGTGGCATATAGATGATTCATACAGGCGTTGCCATGATCTTGCCATAGCGTCAAAAGTAGGTTAGTAAATAATTGGAATTTTTGCCACCTTGGATAGACCCATCTATCAAAGAGAAATAGGTAATGATCACAGTTGCAATGCATTATGATGGATGCGTATAGCATTAAAGATTCAATTACCGATTGGTCGATGCTTAGGAGAAGTTCTTAACCAAAAATATTATCTAATCTATTCACATTTCTTCCAAGAGTCCTACCCTAAATTATTAAAAAGAAATATTAAATGGCTTGGTCAATAATATGCTATAATATAAATGAAACAAAACCTAAACTTAAGAGGTATATTTATCAATGAAGAAGATAAAGATAGAAGATGCTGTCGGTATGTTGCTCGGTCATGATGTTACACAAATTATTCCAGACCAATTCAAAGGCCCCAGGTTCAAACGAGGTCACTTAATCAAGGAAGAGGATATTTCTGAATTCTTAAAAATTGGTAAAGAACATATCTATGTGATGAATTTGAAGGCAGGGATAATTCAGAAGATGAGGCGGCGATCCGTTTAGGTAAAGCTTTCTCAGGTTCAAATATTGAATCCTCCGCGCCTTCCGAAGGTAAGGTTACCTTCCAATCTAAGATAAAAGGCATCCTAAAGATCAATCTCCCCCTACTCCATCGAGTTAATCGTTCAGGGAATATCATCCTTTCCTCCTTGCACAGATATACTCATTGTACGCCAGGGATGGCAGTTGGAGCAACCCGAATTATCTCCTTAACCGCTCCAGAAAAGCAAATTGAAAAAGTAGAGAACTGGTGTAAGAAAGAAGGACCCATCATCGAAATTCTTTCTCAAAGGAAATTGGATGTGGGAGTGGTGGTTACGGGAAGCGAATTTTTCTATGGAAGAACCGAGGATCGATTTGATGACAGAGTTGGAAAAAAGATCAACGATCTCGGTTCCTGTGTAGTGAAGAAAAAAGTGGTGCCTGACGAACCGAACCAAATTGCCCAAGCATTAATTGAACTCCGGGAAGATCCTATTGATCTTATCCTGGTCACCGGAGGGCTTTCTGTCGATCCTGATGATGTGACTCGTGCGGGCATTAGAAAAGCTGGAACAAGGATAATCTTTTACGGTACACCCGTACTCCCGGGAGCGATGTTCCTCTATGGGATGCTGGGGGAAAAGATAGTTCTAGGCCTTCCGGCCTGTGTCTTCCACCACAGTGCTACTTTATTTGACCTTATTTTTCCAAGAATCTTAGCGGGTGAAAATCTTAAAAGAAAAGAGATTAGCCTCCTTGGCCATGGAGGCTTCTGTCGAAATTGTGACTCATGCCATTTTCCGATTTGTGGTTTTGGCAGGGGATAAATTGTATTTTAAAAAACATTGCTCATTAGGAACTACGTCACCTTAGTAGAAAGCTGAGAAGACTTACACTATATCTATTCATAAAATCCATCTCTCTTCAACAAGGTTTCCTTATGAGAGTGGATGTTGTTCAAGAGTAAGAAAAAACATTATTTAAAATTAAGAATTTTCTCGACAATTGGTCCTTGAAAGACCTTTATGAGTTCCTCGATGGTCAAGGAATCCTTGAAGGTTCATCGATGCATATTTTAAATAAAACTTCACTTGTGCTGCCAGATTTCTCCTTATATGTCTTTAACACCCTCTTCCCTGAACAATCTTCGGAACTGAAGAAGAGTATTCTTCAAATACAATGGATTCGACAAATCAATTGCAAGTAATCGTCTTGAATAGGAATACCGGAAAAGATCTTTTAAATGGATTGGAGAAGGCGTCCCAAATATAAAAGATAATAGTCCGTGGCTGCAGACCAAAGTCATTTAGCATTAGTCATTTAGCATCTCGGGGAATTTCGCCACCTTTCTAAGACCTTTAAAAACTCCTGTGTCTATTGTTAGAGGTGTCCTAACTTTTGGACCTATGCGTTAAATAAACCATAGGATTTGTATCGCTGGGACTTGTTTTTCTCCAAATATAACGGTCTGATTATTGGCCAAGAGCTATTTCGTTTTCCATGGGTATCCACATTTCCTACATCTCCATTTCTTTCTTAGAAAGGGGAATGGGATAGATAAATGTAACCAAGAAGTAAACACGAAACGCTGTGAAAATTTCTCATAGTGTACATCTGATGAATTGCAATTAGGGCAGTGAGGTTCATTATTTTCACTCACCACATCCTCCATAGAATCTGTTTGGTGAAGAATTTCAATTGCCCTCTCAACATCTCTTTCATTTACCTCTAGATTGATACCACCAACTACATATGGATACAACCAATCTTTAGAAAGAATACGCTCATCGACAATAAAGCATTCTATTCCCTTTAACTCAAGCTTTGTTTTGGCAGGCTGAGCATCAATTATATGACTAAAAGTAGCGATCTTAATGAGGTTTCCTGACATCCCTCTTTTCCATTCTTGATTGAAAATCTATACCTTAAGATAAAAATTGTCAAACGTTAAAACCGTTAACCAAATTCGCATATATAGTCTTTACATCTATAAATCCTTTAATTAGTTCTGAGATAAAGTCCCCATCTAAGGCATGATAAATTTTTCTCTTAGGAGTCCTACAATTAATACTGGACAAGGAGATTCTCCCAACACCTTTTCTGCAGTGCTACCAAAAAGGAATTCTTCTATCCCTTTCTTCCCATAAGTTCCCATTACGATAAGGTCTACAAACTCCTCCTTGGTTATTTGTATAATCTCGTAGAAGGCAACCCCTTCTCTCAATAGAACCTCGTACTCCTTGAAACCCTCCATATTTTTGAGATAATAGGTGTTTAATTCCCTTTTTAACTCCTCCATTTTAAAGGTTTTCTGCTCTTCCAATTTTTCCGGAGGGAGGTAGAATAAAAGTTGTTCTGGATATTTTTGCCCCCGTATGACATGAAGGATCAAGAGCTTTGCGTGAAAAGTTTTTGCAAAATTAAGTGCATATGTGAAGGCCCACCGAGAATTTTCAGAAAAATCAGAAATGAATAGTATTTTTTTGAACATTTGAGGTTTTGTTAACTCTTAATATTTTAAAGCAATGCTGTCCAAATTAACCGGAAATTTTGGATTCACCTCTTGAAATTATTAGCATTTTGGAGAAGGTTTTGTACTTTTGAAAATCAGGTTCCTCATAAAGATGCTGCCCTAATTAATTAAGCAAAATTCAATTTAAACTGTTCGGCTTCATAGGGAACAGGTAAAACATCAAAAGGTTTGTTTAACCAATCCCAAAGATCTCGATGGGTAAAAAGACTTATCCGGAGCAGAACCACCAGTTTCGAAAGCGACCAGCGGAATTGATATCGAAGCTGAAGGAACCGAAGGATCAACATGGTAATCAATAAGGATCAAGAATACTAAGATAAATACTTACCCTTATTCATAGTTTTCCTCCTTCTGTGGTGATTAACCCTTCTTCTCCCTCAGGGCTTTTAAGATCTTCTTAGGTGTAATGGGAAGTTCGTTGACCCTGACCCCAATGGCATCGCAGATGGCATTTGAAATCGCCACAGCATTCGGGGTCATGGCTGGATCACCCACTCCTTTTGCTCCGAAGGGTCCGTTCGGATCATTGCTCCCAACAAAAATACAGTCCACATCACATACGTCAAGGGCAGTTAAAATTTTATAGTCGAGAAAATTTCTATTGAGGACTTTTCCGTTCTCCCTTACCAAACTCTCAGTAATGGTATAACCCAATCCGGTGGAGAGGACTCCGCCAATAACTTGTCCCCTGGCGAGGAGGAGGTTGATTGTCCTCCCTAAATCATGTGCACAGGTAAATTTGATTACCTTCACCAATCCTGTTTCGGTATCCACTTTTACCTCTGCCACTTGTGCGGCAAAGGCATAGACAGAGGTAACATTCCCATAACCTGTTTTGAAATCCAGTATATAAGACCATGGGTTATCATGTTCTGTCAAGAGGTTTGTGTAAATTTTTTGAAGAAGGAAAGATTCTGACGTACCTTTCCAACCGGATTGGATCTCCAATGTAATCCCATTTTTAAGGAGCTGAAGGCCAGGAGACGATAACACGCGACTTCCTCCGCCACAATCTCCATCGTTTTCGTGCAACGCTTAAATTCCTTATTGAGTCGTTCAATGATGTTGGATGTTCTTAACGAAATCCACTCTTCCTTCGAAAAGTTGAAAAAGGTCAAGCAGGAGTCCAAAGATTTTTCTAAACAGGCTATGGTGGAAGGAATCTCCTTTTCTCTTTGCTCCCTCAGAGTTTCAAAACCCGCTAAAGCTTGTTCTCTCGAAGGAGCATAAAAGATGGACCGCAGACCAGGGGCCACCTCCCTCTGCCGTTTCCTGGGCACATTGGCCAATACGTTTCGAGCCACATGGACCTGGCACCGCTGGACCTCTGCCTTCGAAAACTCCCCCTTGAACGTGGCCTCTAATCCCGGTAAGCCATCCACGACTCCCAGAACCACTCTGGAAGCGTCTAACCCCCGACGCTTCAGGTTCCCAAACAACTCTCTCTAACACGAGGCTGATTCCTTGTCTCCCATCTGCAGCAGTCCGATCACCAGTTTGACCCCTTCCTCCGTGACCCCAATGACCACCAAGACAAGAATCTTATCGACTTTCCCTGCCATTCGCATCGAGAAGTTCACTCCATCCATAAACAAATACTTGATCGACTCCTTTGACAAATTCCGCTCTCTCCACTGCTCAATGGCTTTTCCTAAATCTCGATTCGCCTGGCTCACCTCTTCATGGTAGATCGAACACCCCAACAACAATGAACTCGACAACAACGCCAAACTCCGCGTGCTAATCCCCATCAAAAACATCAGCGATAAGTCTCGGCTAATGGCCTCCTCATATTGCTTACTCTTAGGCAACACCTGCGTCTAATACTTCGATTCCCGATCCCGAGGTACTCGAACATGAACCTCTCCAATCCCTTTAAAGGTGAAGTGTCGGCCATAGCCTCCATTCCGGTAATGTAAATGGCTTCTCTTTCGTTCATACGGCGCTCTGCCAAGAAAATGGGTCATCTCCACATCCATCAGATTGCTCAGATACTTGCCCATTTCCTCTTGCACAATAAATCGGATCATTTCGAAAAATTGCTCTCGGTTTTCTTGAACCTCCTTGAAAAGGGTGACCACCTCTGGTACATTGATCTTGATTTCCATAGGCGTTTCTCCTTCCGGTTTGATTTGAGAGATCAACCCAGTTTAAAGGAGTTACGCCTTTTTTTCACCCCCTCTCAAAGAATTTACACAAGATAGTTTACACTATCGATGTTTCCAATATATAATGAAGAGGTTCAAATTACACTTGAATATTATCCGGTTTTTTTGGGATGCACCAAAATGGCATTTACCTTCTTTACCGTTCTCTGCGTAGGAGGCCTTCTTGCCTCCCTTGTGAGAGGTAAGGTTCGGTGAAAATATTTTGGAGTTACACACGGAAATCAACCTTGATCTCAAACAAGACGTTATCCTTTGATGACCTTCTCATGTCCAAGCTAATTCAGCTGGGACCCCACAACATGTTGTTTGTGGAGGAGGTATATTTTCAAATGAGGAGTTTCTGGAGATGCTGAGGGCGGTAGATTAAGAAATGGAGACGGAAGAATATTCGACCTAATTTTCAGCAGCGGGGGCAGAGAAATGAAGTATCGACTAGTTGGTTTATTATCCTTGGGACATTTGGCTACTGACATAAATCAAGGTGCTCTCCCAGCTCTATTGCCCTTTTTCATCTCAGAGCACCACCTATCATACAAGGCTGCAGCTGGCCTTGTGTTTGCAGCCAGCATTGCTTCTTTGGTTGTGCAGCCGCTGTTCGGACATTTTGCTGATCGTCTTTCCAAACCTTGGTTAATGCCGACCGGGCTTCTCTTGGCGGGCATTGGCCTTGCATTTACGGGTATTGTTCCCAACTATAGAATGATTGTCCTCGCTGTAGTAGTCAGCGGTATTGGCATAGCCGCGTTCCATCCCGAAGGGGCACGACTTGTAAACTATGTGGGAGGCGAGAAAAAAGCCACCGCCATGAGTATGTTTGCGGTCGGTGGAAGTCTTGGTTTTGCGATCGGGCCTTTGATCGCAACTACCGCTTTGATTTCCTGGGGGCTGAAAGGCACTCTGATACTAATCGTGCCAATGACCATGATGGTAATCATCCTTGTTGGTCAACTCTCCCGGTTTCCAATGGGAGGAAGAAATTTGAAGGAGAAGAAGGCTGGCCCGACGATCGAAATCGCCCAGGACGCCTGGGGACCTTTTACTCGACTGACCGCAACCGTTATATGCCGCTCCATTCTCTTTTATGGACTGAACACCTTCCTTCCGCTTTACTGGATCAACGTTCTACATCAGTCCAACGCAACTGCGGGCACAGCATTGACCATTCTGTTTATGGCAGGCGTGATAGGAACTCTTCTCGGTGGACGGCTGGCTGACTATTTGGGCCATCGCAGGGTACTCTTGATCGGGTTCGTTACGCTCATCCCCCTATTACCGATTCTGATTTCAGTGAGCGATGAAAGCATGGCAACCGTGCTATTGGTGCCAATCGGTCTGGCCCTCTTTGCGATTTACAGTCCCATGGTTGTCATGGGGCAAAAATATTTGCCCAACCGCATTGGGTTAGCCTCAGGCGTCACACTGGGGGTAGCTGTTGCTATTGGAGGGGTTGCGTCACCACTGTTCGGGTGGATTGCAGACCATCACGGAATCCGTGCAGCATTGATGGGAGTCGTATTCTTGCCTGTATTAGCTGCAGGGCTCACCCTAACCCTACCTGACCCAAAAATCTTGTTGAAACAGGGATCCATACTTTAGCAAGAACAGCTACGGTCATTACCACACGATGTTCTTATTCCTTTTTAAATCTTCCCACTGTAGAGCAGAAACGATTCGGTTTACAATCTGCACTACGTTTTCTCAAGTCGATAGTCTTAAATCAAGGTGCATAAATGTTTTCAACAGTCATCTTGATCATCAAAGCTCTGGAATTCCCTCAGAATTCCATCCTCGAAGAGCATAATAGTCCTGGAGCATTTTTTGAAGCTCCTCCCTTTGGATGGTCTTTCCTTGTTTGCCCAGAGGCTCATCGAAAAACCTCCTTGGAAGGGTATCGTCTTTTGATGTGATTCCTTCACGGATGTTGAATCTTCGGGTCTCATTCTGAATGGAAGATGAGATTTTCCTCAAACCACTCTCATCCAATTTGAGGCCAGTCGTCACCTCTAAAATTTTTGAGAGATACCCCCAGTCCCAGTAAATGTCTCGATAGAACCGGCACAGGATCAAAGAATCATGGATGTTAAAGCGATCTTCGAACTCTAAAAAGAGTTTGGCCTTCCCCTCCGTTTTATCCCGCGAGATCATCCCGGAGAGTTCCGCTTTATAAAAGGTTGACCTCAAATGACAGGCTCCGCGGTCCGAGGTGGCATAAGCCAATCCCATCCCTTGGAGGATTCTTGGATCAAATCCAGCGGGCTCAAGCCCTTTCACATGGATGGCAACATCCTCCATTTTCCATATTTTGGCAGCATTTCGGATTCCTTCAGACAAAATTTCTCCAATTCCTTTTCTGGATGCAATATTGTGCAACAGCTCAGCAATTTTGTCAGTATCCCCCCATCCGATTTTTTCCTGAATTCTGCCCATTTCTGAGGCTTCAATGGCAAAGGAACACAAGTTTCCGCTTGAGATCGTATCCATGCCAAGACGATCGCAGATGTCATTAAGATAGACGATCTCCTCAATCTCGTCGACCATGCAGAGGCCACCAAACGCGTAGATTGTTTCATATTCCGGGCCTTCGATTCTAAGCCCTTTATGCCTTCCTTTTTTCACCTCAGTTAGATTTCCACAGGCCATAAAACAGCGAAGACAAGCACTGGGCTTAACGTGACAACGTTCAATGAGTGCTTCCCCACTTATCTTCTCCCACCCCTCATACGTCCCAAGATGCCAATATTTGCATGGAAATGCCCCAACGGCATTAGTCATTGACACAACCATCGGGGTTCCCATTCTTCGATAGGACTGCGCCCCTCCGTCGTTTTTCCCACGCTCCAAGGTCTCCTTGGCAAACTGCTCCATTCGGTCCTGCTGGAATACTTTCCGCTTTTTCTCTCCATAAAAGACAATAGCCTTGACCTTTTTGGAACCCATCACGGCTCCCGCCCCGGTTCTTCCCAGAGATCGCCAGTAATCATTCTCGATCACTGCAAATCGAACTAGATTTTCTCCAGCAGGACCGATGACGAGAGCACCCGCACCTTTCTTATTGGTTCTTTTCATAGCTTCATCTTCTGTGAAGTAGGTATCCTTTCCCCAGAGGTCTTTTGCATCATGAAATAGGACCTTTTGATCAGAGATCTCGATCCAGACTGGTTCATCTGAGGCTTCTTCAAAAATAAATGCATCATACCCTGTTCGGCTCATCGGTTCAGCAACTTTACCTCCTGAGTAGGATTCTGTGAAGATCCCTGTCAAGGGCGATTTGGTAAAAACGCCGTAGCGGCAAGACCCATAGATCTTGGTATCGGTCACCGGGCCGAGGCAAAAAATAATCTTGTTGTCAGGGGAAAAAGGACCGATTTCAGGTGAATTCTCTTTCATCAGTAAATGAATCCCTAATCCCTTACCACCCAGATGGGTCTCGTATACCGAATCCGGGACGTTCTCGGGTTGGAAGGTTCTCGTTCTGACATTTACCCTCAATATTCTATTGAAAAAACCATTCATTCTATCTTCCTTTCACATAAGTTCTCTGCCAACGAATCCTCAACTCTTGTGCTAAAGATAAAAGAAGATCGGTATGTTGGATAGGAGAGTCTATTCTGCTGAGTCGTAAGGAGGAGTAGATTCCTGTGACGATAATACCTCACAAAGGCCATAAGATGTAACTGTAATAAAGGTTAAGGCGACCACGGGGCCGGCGGTTCACATTCCGCATCCGTAAGGACATCAATGACCACGGGTTTCTCTGCGGTTAAAGCCTCCTCTAAAACTTCGCCGATTTTCTCAGGACGCTCCACCCTGATCCCAGTACACCCCATTTCCTGTGCGATCCTGGCAAAATTAACCTCTCGAAATCTGAACAATTCATCTTTATTTCCCGATCTTTGTCCGTAGGCCTTCGCTACGCCATCCCAGCACTGTTTCAGGCAGTTGTTATTGTTGACGATCGTCACGGTTTTTATATTGCATCTGCATGCGGTCTCAAGTTCACTGAGATGATACCAGAAACCTCCATCCCCAGTAAAACAAACCACAGGCCTTTCAGGAACAGCGCACTTTACCCCAAGAGAGGCAGGGAATGCCCAGCCTAAAGAACCGGCACAGCGAATATAGCTCTGCCCTGGATGCGTCAGGTAAAAAACAGTGCCTGTCCATATGGCGGCAAATCCTGTATCTGATACCAGGACTCCATTTGAAGGAAGAACCTCTGTAATCTCCTTGCACAGCCTTTCTGGACGGATCGGCACAACATTAGAGTTTCGCAACGGCTCCATTTCATTGCGCCATTCTTGAACAAGCTGTTGAGCCCGCTTTGTCCACTGATCCCTGACAGATTTTGTATGCATCACTTCCAGCAATCGGCGTACAACGACTTTCGCGTCGCCCAACAAAGGAACGGTGTTGGGGTAACTTCTGCCTAACTCAGAAGGATCAATGTCGATCTGAATCACCGGGATACCCAGCCGGGGGATCCTCCAGTTATGGGTGGTTTGATCTCCAGTGTGGCTCCCAATAAACATCACCAGGTCTGACTCCGAAACGATGCGGTTAGAGCACCACCGGGAATAAGAACCAACAACCCCAACGCTGAGAGGATGATTCTCAAGAATAATTCCCTTCCCGTTGAGGGAAGTAGCAACGGGTATCATTAGTTTCTCTGCCAATTCAACAATTTCTGGCCCTGCTGATGATGCAATGGCTCCTCCGCCTGCCACGATGATGGGTTTTTCGGCCTTTTCTAAAATCCTCGCAGCCTCTCGCACAAACTCGAGATCGGGCTCCGGCCGGATCGAAGGATAATGAATAAACGGTTCTTCAACGAACACCTCTAAATTCGACTCAGCCTTGGCAATCATATCTCCAACATGATCCACAACATCTAAATGGACTGGCCCTGGGGCCCCTGAGGTAGCCTCCCTGAAAGCCTGACGCAGAAGATAGGGTAACTGTTCTATTGTATCCACTACCACATTATATTTCGTCACTTCTTTAAACAGACAATCATGAGAGATTTCTTGATAGGCGTTCCGATATTGGGAAAATGGGGGTTTCCGTCCAGTGATAGCAATGACGGGTGAAAGCCCCAGGTAAGGATCCTGGAGTCCAGAGGCCAGATTGGCAGCTCCCACTGATTGGGCCATGCACACTCCAGGTTTATGGCTAATTCTCGCGTACCCATCCGCCATGTAAGCAGCCGCCTTTTCTGAATGGGTCATCACGCGTTGTATGCCCAGAGTTTCCATTTCAACAAGGGCATACCGGAGAATCGCTTCAACGAAGAAAACGTGCGTCACGCCGTAACCTTTAAACGTTTCCGCAATAAATCTCGCGCCAGATATCTTGAGAGATTCCTCTTTGCTCTGGGACCTTTTCCCCTTTTTCAAAAATTTAGATTCGTAAAAGTATTCTGTCATCTCTTATCACCTTCGGTAGTTAATTCCTTCATTGGGCCACCAGGTCATTCTCCCCTTTCCCTCAGATCATGGTAATATCAGTCGATCACTCGCCGTTTATCGGGTGGAAAAGGAAATGAACGTTTACTGTGGGAAAGCTTTAACCTGACCATCAATTCAGTGATCTTCAAGCCCGCCAAAGCGCAGTTGATCACTGGAACGTTCAGCTGTTCCTGTAGCCATTTTTCCATGCCAAAATAGGTGCCGCAGCCGAGGACGATCACATCAGCCCCCTCCTCTATCGATTTCTGACCCTCCCTCAGCAGAGCTTCTCTGACCATTCCTTCATCCTCATTTAAAACAGGAATATTGATAGCTCTGATGGAGGCCAGCTTTCCATCAAATCCCATGGCTTTAGCCTTCCGCCAGAGTCTGGGAACTGCGGTGGAAATCGTGGATAGGATGGAAAACCGGTCACCCGAGAGGATGGCCAGAAGCTGTGCCGCTTCCCCTAATCCGATGACAGGGATAGAAACTGCTTCTCGGGCGGCATAGATGGCAACATTCCCGAAACAGAAAAGGACAACGCCATCCATCCTATCCTTTTCCGCCTTCTTTACCTCCTCCAGAATAAAGGGCGCTGCTGTCTCTTCATCGTACTCCGACTCAATCGATTCGGGTCCTTTTCTTATGTTTACCACGCTGATCTCTGTCTCAACCTCTGCCCACTTCTTAAATTCCTCAAGAATGACGCTGTTCCACCGGTCAGTCAAATTCGGAACAATGACTCTCAGTCTCATCCTTTTCTCCTTCTCGTTTCATCAGTTTTCCTGATGCTCATCCAAATTTCTATCATGAAGGACTGCAGAATCGAATATCAAAAAGATTGGACCCTCAGACGTTAACCCACAGGGGTGAAAATGACTTTACACGCCCTCTTGCTTAAAGCCAGATCAAACCCCTTTTGCCATTCAGTGAGGGGCAACACATCGGTGATGAGCGGTTTCAGCTGAATCCTTCCTGCTTTTGTCAGCTGGATGGCTCTTTCATAATCGATCCAAGTGCTCATAGCAGAACCCCTGATAGATTGCTCTGCCCTCTGAAGCGCTCGAATGGGTATTTCCACGGGCTGCCTGTGTACTCCTATAATGGTCATCTGTCCTTTTTGAGCCAACATTTGCAACCCCTGCAACAGGGCACCTTTGGCCCCTGTCACTTCGAAGACCACATCCGCACCTCTCCCGTCTGTTAATGCCTTCACTCTCTCAACCGGATCTTCTTTACTGCTATTGATCGTAATGTCAGCCCCAATCCTCGCAGCAATATCCATCCTCTCTTTATCTGCATCCAACCCCACGACAATGACTCTCCCCGCGCCTGCCGCTCTGGCTACCTCCACAGTGAGAAGTCCCATCGGGCCGGGCCCGAGGACGACCACCGCATCTCCTGCCTTCAACGAACTGTTTGTGACGACAGCGTTCACAATATCTGCTGCAGGTTGAATAATCGTCCCTTCAGGGTAAGATAGATGATCAGGGATTCGGTGAAGTAAGCGAGCTGGCACAGCAAGAAATTGCGTAAACGCGCCATCGACCCCTGAGCCGAACCCCTTACGCTCCTTACACAAATGATATTTCCCCGTCTGACATAGATGACATTCATGACAGGCATAGGCATGGGTCTCCGAAACGACTCGCTCTCCAATTTTCCACCCTTTCACACCACTTCCTATCTCTATGACGTCTCCCGAAAATTCATGACCCAGCACGACCGGAATTGCTACTTGGTCTCCAATCTCATAATGGTGGAGGTCCGATCCGCAAATTCCGGCGGCTTTGATTTCAACCAGCACCTCACCTTCCTTGACCACAGGCCTTTGAATCTCTCTGATTTCAATATTCCCATAACCCCTTGCAAACTTCACAATCGCTTTCATGATTCACTCCCTCCACTTTTCTAATCGCTCAACTGCCGGAAAACCTTCACTTGAATGGGTGTTGAAACCATTCTAAAATGAACGTCTAGCGCAATGAAGATCCGTCAGGTCATCTTCATTTATGAGAACCTTGAAGATGAGGCGGCAGGATGTGCTTCAATGGCCTTTCAGGCAAATATCCTAGTAGATATTGTTCAAAGCCCAGCTCCGGGTTTACTGTACATCTTATGGGAAGTCCAAAGACGATGTGATCCCAGCATAAGCCGCATTTGATGCACCTTACGGGTTTCTTCCTTTCAGCGACTTTACTCACCCAGTGGGGGTCTGCAAAATGGGCCCTGGCCAGGCCAACCATATCCGTCTTCCCCTCAGCGACTGCCCTCTCTGCCAGATCTGGATCATGGATCGACGGTGTGATCACTGGAATTTTCAATGTTTTCTTTATTTCACCTGCTCCCTCAATCGCAGTCCCATCCTCATCAGGTTGAAAATAATTGAAGGCATCGTGGCACCCGTTGGTAAAAGAGATATAGTCAAGACCCACCTTCTCCATCTCCTCACAAATGAATTTTGTATCTTCAATGGTCTGGCCACCGGGCACATGCTCCTCTATGCTAATTCGCATTCCAATGACAAAATCCTTTCCCACCTTCTGTCGCGCCTTGGTGTAACAATTCTTAAGGAAGGCCATCCGTTTCTCCGGGGAACCTCCATATCTATCAGTTCTACGATTAATACGAGGCGATAAAAATCCTGATCCGAAATAACCATGACCGAAATGAAGTTCCACGCCATCATAACCCAATTTCCTGAGTGCGACCGTGGCTTCTGCTTGAGTATTCTCAATCTCTTCAATCTCCCTTATGGTTGCTTCTCGAGTCATCATTTCTTCAACGTTTGTAATTACGAATTCCCCTCCCATTCTCTTATGCCAGATATCGGCCTTCATGGGATGTTCCGGTGGTTTCAATTTGGTGTCAATCGGCGAGGCTGTGATTGGATCTGCGGTCGGATCCGGCCATTGATCCCTTTTAGAAATCTGATGACCCATACCATAGCTAAACTGCATAAATATTTTGCAGCCAAACATATGAACCATTTCGGCCAATTCGTAAAGTCCCGGTTTGGCGGTGTGATCCATCATCATAAACCCGGATCCCACACGACGCTTGTATACCTCGTTGCTTACGGTTAACGTCCCAGCGATAATAAGTCCGAGTCCGTCTCTTGCACGACCTGCGAAGAAGGCCTTGGTCTGGTTACTGACCAGCCCTCCTTTCAGATTGTAGTTGAGACAAAGGGGCAATAAGGCTAACCGGTTTTTAATCTCCAAGTTGCCGATGCTTATAGGTTGGAAAAGAAATTTCCCTTCCATCTCAAATCCTCCTTTCTCTTCTCCCATATTTGATGAGCTATTTTCAGACACCCTTCTCATAACATTATCACTTAAATAAACTTAATGGAATCGGAAACTCATCCGATTCAAAGTCATCATAAAAGCATCTTCAACTCCGGTTCCACCTAAGACAATCCAATTTAATCAAGAATCGTGCCAAGAATAGTGAAGGTATAAGAACTTGAAATTCGGTGAAAATTCGGGTTTAACTTAATCAGAATTATTCTTTTTTGAAATTTCTTTTTAACCAGAGTAGAAAGAATCTTTCAAATTGCAGTGATCTAATAGAACCGTTAATGATTTGGATTTGGTTGGCCGTTTATTTATATCTGAAACTCCAAACCTCATGCGAAATATAATCGTAGGACCTGAAAAAGCGCAAAGAATATTGTTTGATATTTAAAAACCCTTAAAACACTGAAGATTCTGGCTGCTCATTTCTGAAAAAATTTACAAATTGGTTGAAATTTATAATGATTTGATCTTTCTGATATTCTGGATGATATGCTCGTAAACCTTCAACATAGACGGTTGGAAAAGACAGTAACGAAGGCAAGCTGACAGAACCAAATCCATGTTTATCTCAAAAATAGTGGTCTTTCCCAGATTTAGTGGACACACCGAAGAATTAACGGATATCTGAAACAAACCTGCTTATAGATCTAACCTTCACCCTTTAATTGTTCTGGAGTCCTCTCTTCAAGCCAAAGCTTGCAGACATTCTTCCAACCTATCCTGCGCCATTTTTTAAAAGCCGCTTTCAGTTCATCCAAATCCCTGGCAGTTAAAAGATCTTTCTGGGCAGCTTTTAAATCTTCAAGAGATGCAATCGCTGGCATAAATTAACCTCCCACAGTTGCAAAGCGCAAAGTGCATAGGGCATAGCGCAGACCCTCAATCGTAAGGCGTAAGTCGTTAGGGGCGAAAAACAAAAGCCCATTCCCTTTTGGAGAATAGGTTCTGAATTAATCTTAAAATTCTTTTCAAAATTTAAATCCCCCCACCTAAGTTGCATCTAATATACCAAAAACATAAAATTATGACAATAATTGAGACTTTTGGGGAAGGTCCTCAATTTATCTCGCAGAAACCGGTTCCATCAACAGGGGAGGAAGAAAGTGTAATCGTCGTAGTAACATCCTTTTTTGTTTCCATCATAATGGATGGGACAAAGAAGCCTCTCCCTCATAAATTGAATTTACTATGGATGAATGGTGGTCCCAACGGGATTCGAACCCGTGTTACCGACGTGAAAGTGCCTTCCAGTTTCTTTACCACTTATTTTTATTGAGTGACATGGAATGAGTAAGAGATTGATGTTTAAAAGTTTTTCAGTGAAGGACTATTTTTACTGATTTATACTGAATCATACGATTTTAGACACCAAATAGTCACTATTGGGACACTGGGTATATATGAAAATCGAGCAAACCTACAAAACGCTTCAAGTTTATTACTTTCACTAAAATCTGTTTCCCTCTTAGGAAAAACATATACTCATTTAAGATGAATTCGTAAAAAGTAAATTTTCCCCTCCCCCGGCGGGAGGGGACTAAGGGGAGGGGGAAATAACATGCAGAAATACGGCAACTTATCACCCCCACCCTCACCCTTCCCCGTCAAGGGGGAGGAGATTTTCGACTTTTTACGAGACCATCATTTAAGGCCCCCTATATTTTTGGATAAGATGGTCTCGGGATTACGAGTATCCCCATTTTCTTTTCCAACATTAAACGCCGACGCGAAAACCTCTCCCAGGTGATGGTATTTCATAGTACTCCTGATGTAGACAGGGGGATCAATCTTTTCTGGAGCTGCCCTTCCATCTGTCAGGCACCCACTCGTTATGTAGGTCTCAATGATCTCACCAACAATGAGGATATGGGTTTTCATATCCAGATAATGGAGTACCTTGCACTCAAGATTTATCGGGCACTCTTGTATGAGCGGAGCCGTTTTCAGTTCACCGTAGAAAGTTTTAAAGATTTGCGACTTATCTTTCTTCCTGCCAGAGTAGATGCCACAATAATCTGTCTTCTTGATGATTTCGCAAGAGGGGACATTCACAGAAAAGGTCCCGTTTTCTCTAATACCTTTCAGGGTATACCGAGCTTTGTTCATGGCAACAGTAATAGCCGGTGGTTTGTATGCTGCGATTCCACACCAAGAGGCAATCATAAAATTTGGCTTTCCATCTACGTTGGCGCCCACGACTAAGGCAGGCATGGGCAGAATGAGAGGTTCTGGACCAAGTTTGCTCTTTTCCATGCTATTTCTCCTTCTGCGTGTTTTATTGTTTGGTTAAGAACGTCACTATTTTAAATTATTAGCACCGGGATTGTCAACCAAATGCGCTCTGTATGGAGAGATCGTTGATCAGGTGGTTTTAGAGAATCAATAGTTTTTCTTAGGTTAACATTTATATATATGGCCTGCAGTAACATTGCAGTACGGCTATTGTATTTTAAGTATTAAAGACTGGTGAAAAGGTGATGGAGGCTACGTGAAAAAATAATATTAAATTCTTGCAGTAATATTGCAGTAATCCTGATGCAAAATTAGGGTATTTTTAGGTAAAAAGTGGTAACAAAAAGTATTTGATGAAATTTTGTAACTTATTGATTACAATCACAATTATTCTTTAATATTCCCATCTTGCCGGTTCGTTGGGTTCAAACTCATATCCGCAGTGTCCGGGGTTCAAATCCCTGCACCGCCACCAATTTCCTTTCTTTTTCAGATAGTTCTCTTAGGAATACCCCTCCAAAGGTCAGCGCATGCTATTTCATACATTATTGGCTGGGACTAAGCATAAATAGATGGGCTATCTACCAATGAACTATTTTATAGATAATAATTTTTTCCATTCCTTCTTGTTCGAATCGAATTATTTCAACGAAATCTTTTTGTATTAATTTAACCTCTTCGGGGTAATCCGATACATGTTGTTCATGTATTACTAAATATAAGGCTTTCTTCTCTATCATAGAAGCCTTAATCTTATTAATTTGACTTTTTCTTAGATCGATATATTCATAGCTTCCATCAGCATAATAGGCCACACGAGGCATATCTGTAAAAATCGTTGCCCCTTTTCCGGATTGATTTTTAATCCAAGCCCCTGCCCACTTCTCAGGCAAACGTTCATGTCTTTGAGGCTTTAAGGTCTTGGGGAGAATAACGGCCAATATCAAGACTAACAGCGCCACAAAAATAATTACCGATTGTTTTCTTGGTTTTAATCGAAGAAATAAAGGGGAAGATTCCATTTTTTTAGAAACCAATTGATAAATGGTTATTACCCCTTCTCCAATCCAATAGATTGAGACGAGCAGTAGGGACATTACATGCCTCCCACTCAATTGAACTGCCAGAATTGTTTTGTCCCCACCCCATTCTGTAGTATTCAGTACCATCAAGAATAAAACCACATAGTGTAAGCCACAAAAAGACAGAAGAAACCCTTCTCCGGTTTTAAGGCGGTACAATATCCCTCTAAGAAGACCTATAATCAACAAGAAAGCATACACAGGATGAAATATAGCAAGGATTTCCAAATTCAGTTTCTTTAGGCTCCAGAGAATTTTATAAGTGAAGGAAACTTCGGTACTCGCCACTCCCAAGCCTAAAAGTCCTGCAAAACTTTTGGCTCTACTCAAGGTCCATGTTCCGGTAGATTCTCTCAAATAGATGAGGTAAGGAAGGAAAAGGATACACGATGATAAGAGTAGTAGGAGGATAACCGTCCTTTTTCTCCCTGGAATGCTGAATTTCTTAACAAAAATCACATAAAAGAAGACAACCAATAGCACTTCAAACCCATCGGGTCTGACGAGATAAGCGAGAACCGAGAAGAGCGGAATAAAAAGATATGGATATCTCTTCTCGCTTTGGATCGCCCTCCAAGCGAACCAAATGGCTATGCCAAGGAAAAAGAGGTAGGTAGACTCTTTAAGAACGTCTGCTGAAAACCTCCGAATATAAGGGTGAATGGCCAAGAGAAGAGTAGAAAGGAGAGCAATTTTCTCATCAAATATCCTCTTTCCTAAAAAATAGACTGGGATGATTAGCAGAATTCCAAAAATGGAAGAAACCAATTTCCCTGCCAATTCAAAATCGGGCACCCATCGAGAAACGAAGGCGACAATCAAAGGATAGAGGGGTTGCTGATTATGGCTTATTGCTCTTCTGAAAAAGCCTGATGCAAAGTCCTTAGCAATGGGGATATATTGGAATGCTCCGTCCATAGAGATGACATAAGTTCGGAAGAAAAGATAAATACTTAGAAGGAGGGAGATTAGTAGAAGTATGGCCAGATCAATTCTCTCGTTCCTTATCATATAAGATTAACCAAACATATTTGAAATTTCCCCTCACCCTTCCCCTCTCCCCGCCGGGGAGAGGGGGGGGGTGAGGGGGCAAAATGTTTGAAGAAAATTCTCAGATTGCATGTGTAAGAATCCATTTAATAGGCTGATTTGTTGAAGAAACCTCTCCCGAGAGTCATGAACAGAATTCTCAGATCAAAAGCGATCGACCAATTCTCAATATAATAGAGGTCGTGTTCGATCCGTTTCTCGATTGAGGTGTTTCCCCTCCAACCATTAACCTGGGCCCACCCGGTCATTCCCGCCTTGATTTTATGCCGAAGCATGTAGAGGGGAATTCTATTTTTAAATTCTTCGACAAAATTAGGCCTCTCTGGTCGAGGTCCAACCAGACTCATCTCCCCCTTGAGCACATTGAATAGCTGAGGAAGTTCATCCAGACTGGTTTTTCGCAAGAAGGCACCAACTTTCGTCCTCCTGGGATCGTTTTCTCCTGCCCAAATAGGGCCCGTCTCATTTTCTGCATCCTTCTTCATCGTCCTGAATTTAAACATTTGAAAAAGACGACCATCAAACCCTACCCGCTCTTGCTTGTATAGGATCGAACCTTGAGAGGTTAATTTGATTAAAAGGCTAATGATCAACATGATGGAAGATATCATCACCAATACCACAGTTCCTAATATGAGATCGAATGTCCTCTTAAAGACACTATCCCAACCATAGAGAGGTGACTCTTGAAGACTCACAATCGGAAGACCGTCTATCTCATCTAAACCACCTCTCAGGGGTAGGAATTCATGAGCTCCAGAGATAACCTTAATTTCTGATAAATGGCCCCGGAGTTTTTCAATGAACCATGACAAATAACTATAATCATTAATGGGTAGGGCGATGAAAAAGATATCAATCTTATTTCCAGCAAGTATCTTATCGAGATCTTCATATACTCCAAGCACTGGGACATTATTGACCCTTTTCCCAACTTCTTCTTCGTTACCGGTTAAATACCCGATCACCTGTACCCCCAATTCTGGGTAGAGTTCGATCTTCTCTAAAACTTCCTGTCCGAGTTCACCACTCCCTGCAATAAGAGCAAATCGTTGGTTATAGCCTCTTTTACGGAGCATCCTCAGGGTCTTTCGAGCAAAGAATCGAACAGAAATTAGTCCAAAAATGCTCATCACACAGAAGTAGAAAAATGCAAGTCGAGAAAACTCAAATCTCTTAAAAAGATAGATGACCGCAATCAAGATGATCAGTGTTAAAGTCAGGCACTTCACAACATCAAAAAGTTCTTTTAAGAAATTGTCAATCCTCCGGGGTCGGTATAATTGGATCTTTTTGGAGAATAGACTCCATATTATCAAGAGGGGAAAAAGGAATTGAATATAGATCAAAAAAGATGGAGTTCCCAAAATTGGAGGCCTGATGAGGGTTGTGTAAAATCTTAAAATATAAGAGAAGATCCAGGCAAGGGAGAGGATGAGGAGATCCGACATAATAAATAGAGATTTAAAGAATTGGGCATGCTTTTTTAGCATTTCGATTCCATCTTTTCAAAAATACTTTTTTTAATCTTCTCTTTGAAAATCTCCCGGTCCCATTGAAGGGAATGCCCTCTAATTCTCTCGGGATCGAATTCCCTTTCGATCTGACCGAACCGTTCCACCGCATCGACCAATGAATCAACACTTCCTTCATAAAAATAGAGACCTGTTGGAGTCCCCCCATCTGATTGACTTTGCTGATCATATGGGATAATTGTCTCCAATATCCCTCCCCTCCCATAGGCAATCACAGGTCTGCCACAGGCCATCGCTTCTAAGGGAACGATACCAAAATCTTCTTCTCCGGGGAAGATAAGGGCCCGACATTTCGCATAGCAGTCTGCAACGACGTCATCGGGTTGCCATCCCAAAAACTCCACATTCGATTTAGCCATCGATTTAAGTTTTTTCTCCTCGGGACCAGATCCTACAATTTTTAAAGGATATCCTATCCGATTGAAGGCCTCTATAGCCAAATCGATCCTTTTATAAGGGGCGAAGGAAGAGACGACAAGGAAGAAATCCTCTTGTTTATTCTGGATTTTAAAGAGGCGACCATCCACGGGAGGATGGATCACCTCTGCCTCCCTTCTGTAATACTTCTTTATTCGATTCTTCACATGGTTTGAGATACAGAGAAAATGGTCAACCCGTTGGCTCGCCGTCACGTCCCACATCCGTAGATAGTGAATGAAAAAGGGAATCATTTTACTCCGGCTCCCCCTGAAATACTCTCCATACATATCCCATGCATATCGCATCGGTGTTAATAGATAAGAAATATGGAGAGCATCCGGCGGGGGAATGATCCCTTTGGCCACACAGTGGCTGCAGCTCAGGATCAGATCATATCCCTTCAGGTTGAAACGCTCTACTGCTAACGGAAACAAAGGCAGATATTTTCTATATCCCTTTCTTGAAAAGGGTAGATTTTGAATGAAGGAGGTCTTAATGGGCATCTTTTCAATGAGGGATGAAACCGACCCAGGGATATGTATTAGAGTGTATATGTGGGCCTGAGGGAAGAGTTCACAGAAAACTTCGAGACACCTCTCCCCTCCCCTCATGCCTGTGAGCCAGTCATGGATAATGGCTATCTTCATGATGTCAATTTTAGACCCTTCCTTTGACGCTCACCACCGGAGATTCTGAAATGAATATAGAAGAGGTGACTGACAAAAGATATAATTTCTATTCCTTATTGATGAGCTTTTTATTGAAATATTGACTCCATTTAATAACAGAAAAGGTCTGAAATGTAAAGGTAATCCGTTCTTGAATGATTTCCAGCTACGCATTGATTTCGGATAGAAACCCAAAAAAACTCCAAACAAAATTCCAAACAAAACTTCCAAACAAAACAATTGCAATTTGGGAGATGGTATATTAAAATAGTTTCGCTGTTAAAGCATGAGATTTTTTGAGGTTTTTTTATATTTTCCTCTTTCCTAATTCCCTGATTTTCTTATTTAATTTTTACAGGAAGTTAACATAAGATATTTTAAAGCAAGTGTTGAATGATTGATAAAACAAAATGAAAACAGCTTTGATCACCGGTATCACGGGCCAAGACGGATCTTACTTAGCCGAGTTTCTTTTAGCAAAGGGTTACACGGTCTACGGAATGGTCAGAAGATCAAGCACGCTTAATTACGAACGAATCTGCCATATACAGACTCAGCTTGATTTGATTCAAGGAGATTTGCTCGACCAAAATTCACTGATCGAGGCGTTAACATTTTCTCAACCCGATGAGGTATACAACCTTGGGGCGCAATCCTTTGTTCCGACCTCATGGAATCAGTCTGTTCTCACTGGCGAATTTACAGCCCTCGGCGTGACCAGAATGCTCGAAGCCATCCGCACCGTCAATCCTAAAATCCGATTCTATCAAGCCTCATCAAGTGAAATGTTTGGGAAAATTCGAGAAACTCCTCAGAACGAGAAAACGCCCTTCTATCCAAGAAGTCCGTACGGGGTGGCCAAGGTATATGGTCACTGGATCACCATCAATTATAGAGAAAGCTATGATATGTTTTGTTGTTCGGGCATCTTATTTAATCACGAATCGCCTCGGAGGGGATTGGAGTTTGTCAGTCGAAAAGTGACCCATGCTGCGGCAAAAATAAAACTTGGACTGCAAAAAGAGTTGAAGATTGGAAATCTGGAGGCTCATAGGGATTGGGGATTCGCCGGAGATTATGTGGAGGCCATGTGGTTAATGCTTCAACAGGACGAGCCGGATGACTATGTGATTGCCACCGGGATTTCCCATTCCGTTAAAGATCTTGTTCAGATAGCCTTTGATCATTCAGGATTGGACTGGATGAAGCGCGTAGAAAGTGATCCAAAGCTATTCAGGCCGGCAGAGGTGGATTTCTTATTAGGGGATGCGACCAAGGCAAAGTCAAAACTTGGTTGGGAACCCAAGGTCACTTTTGAAGAACTGGTGAAGATGATGGTAGACGAAGATTACAGGGGGCTTGTTTCGAAAAACCCGAATCTTTCTCCGATTTAACAGTTCCCGACTCTTTGTTTAAACATCCTTGTCTAACCCCCCTGAGCCTATGATGATGCAGTCCCTCTGACCGAAAACGAAAAATCAAATGGAAATCTTTTCAAAAATTAAACATGCCTATAACCAACGGAATTTGATCCGTCAATTGGTAGCGAGAGAGGTCAAGGGACGTTATGCAGGATCCTCGATAGGAATTTTTTGGTCGATCATCAATCCCCTGATCATGTTGGCAGTTTATACTTATGTTTTCTCTGTGATTTTGAAGGTCAGGTTAGGGGGTGAACCTGGTATCACGAATTTTGCCCTTTATCTCTTTTGTGGATTTTTGGCTTGGAATGGTTTTCAGGAAATCGTCCAACGATCTACTACGGTCATCCTGGATAATGCGCTTTTGATTAAAAATTTATCTTTTCCTTCAAAGGTCTTGCTGGTTTCCATTGGGATTAACTCGATCATTAATGAAATGATTGGGATTGGGATCTTAATGATTGCGGGGAAGATCATGCTCGGATTTTTTCCGAAATATATCCTTTTTCTCCTCCCCCTTCTTTTTCTCGAACTATTATTTGGTTTAGGTTTAGGGTTCCTGTTTTCCACCCTCCACGTTTTTTTTAGAGATACGGCTCAATTCGTTGGGGTGTTTTTACTTATATGGATGTTTGGGACGCCTCTTTTTTATCCGGAGGGCATGATCCCCCAAGAGTTTAAATTTTTAATTGATATTAATCCCATGGCTTATTTAGTGAGGATGTTCAGAGAAATCTGCCTTAAGAATATGTTCCCTAATTTAAACGATGTTATCATATTTTCCCTTATTTCGATAATCGTTCTCTTAATAGGGTACTCCATTTACACGAAGAAATATTATAAATTCATCGACCAATTATAGATAATATGATGGCCATAGAAGTAAATCATCTCTCAAAAAGCTTTGATATTTATCTTAAGCCCATCGATCGGATTAAAGAGGTCATTGCGTTTAAGAAGAAAACCTTCTACCAGAGATTTTGGGCTTTAAAGAATATTTCTTTCTCGATTCAACAAGGAACCACGATTGGGGTCTTGGGCCAGAATGGATCTGGAAAGAGCACCTTGCTGAAGATACTGGCGGGATTGATGCTGCCCTCAGAAGGCGAAGTAAAAATGAGCGGTAAAATCTCCTCACTCATTGAGTTGGGGATGGGTTTTCACCCGGAATTTTCCGGTAGATCAAATGTCTATTTGAATTCGGCTTTGTTAGGGATTTCAAGGGAAGAGATCGATGCTAAATTTGATCAGATTGTTGAATTCTCTGGAATCGGAGAGTTCATTGACCGACCCGTCAAAATTTATTCTTCAGGAATGTACCTGAGATTGGCCTTTTCTGTCGCGATCAGTATCAATCCGGAGATCCTCTTAATCGATGAAGTTTTAGCAGTCGGGGATGCCCTTTTTTCTCAGAAGTGTATAAAAAAATTGAGGGAGTTTCAGGAGCGAGGGGCCACCGTTCTGTTTGTCTCCCATGACCTGGGGGCCATTAAGAATCTTTGTGACGAAGCGATCCTTCTGGATAAGGGGCTTTTAGTGGAAAGAGGAGCCCCTGGAGACATATCCGATTACTATATGGCCTTAATCCAAAAAAGGTACGCGGAAGAAACAAAACAGTTTAGTTTCATTCAAAGAATCGAAGATGAGAAAAAGGGGAAAAGGCAGCGATATGGAAATTTTGATGCGATGATTTCTGAAATAAGACTTCTTAACTCTTTAGGAGAAGCGATAGGTGGCGTTGTATCGGGTGAAGCATGTATCATTATAGTGAAAGCCATTTTTTTTGAGGACGTTGAGAATGCGGTGGTGGGCATTTTGATCAAGGATCGATTGGGCAATGAAGTCTTTGGCACCAATACAGGATTTCATCATCAAAATACAGGTCCAATTACAAGAGATGAACTGATAGCTGTGAATTTTGCTTTTGAAATGAATATCGGCTCAGGGGATTATTCCATTACTGCGGCTGTCCATCCAGATAAACTCGGGCTGGAAGGCCATTTCGATTGGATCGACAGGGCCATCTCCTTTAAGGTCCTGCCCAGCGAACCCGGATTTATCGGACTATCAAAATTGGCTCCTCAAATATCCATTCAACGATTGAAGATTACAAATATTTCAAATTTGGATAATCCGCTCAATATGGTTTTCCCGGATGCGTTGGATCATGTCGATATGAACGAGGATTTTCAACCCTATCTTGTTAAGGGGTGGTATCAACCTGAGATATGGCCAGAAGGTTATGTGAGATGGACAAAAAAAGAGCCTGTATTCATTATGAGAATCTCGGGCAGGAAGATTAAGCTCGAAATCAGCACATCCAAACCAAACATAGAAAAAGAGCCGATCACTGGAGACGTTTTTTGTAATGAGGTGAAGATAGGAAGTGTTATTTTGAATGGGTACGGGTGGAAACAGACGGATTTCGAGATTCAGGAGAGGTTGAAAGGGGAAGTGGCCAGATTTAAGTTCATTTTAAATCGTACTTGGCGCCCAGATGATTTTTTCAGAAACGGTGACAGAAGGGAATTAGGGGTATCCGTGAGAAGAATCTGGTGTGAGGAGTGAAACTCCCCGCCAACAGGGCGGGGCATTCTACAGCATCTTCGTAGAAGGAGAGTTAAAAAAACCAGAAAAGGAGGAGAATATGAAAGGATTAAAGATACTGCTTTTTATGTTTCTCATTACCGGCTTAATTTTCGGAGTAAGCGGGTGCGGTAAGAAAAAGGAGGGGGCAAAGAGAGTTCAAACGGTTGCCAACAGCCCCTTGCCGGATGAAGGTTTTAAGGCAAGAATTTCGATTGGAAATGCACCCCCCTCCATCAAGGCCAATTCTTCGACCAACATAAATATTAAGGTCAAAAATATAAGCCCTGTGGTTTGGTCTTCAAAGGGGCGACAGGATGGGAATTATAAAATTAATCTTGCTTATCACTGGCTGGATGTGGGAGATCGAGTGGTCATTCTCGATGGGGTTCGAGCTTCATTACCCCATGATATTAATCCAGATGAAGAAGTGATACTCGATGCCCTTGTGGCAACTCCGAATGAAGCGGGAGAGTATATCCTCGAATGGGACATGGTTCAGGAAGGTGTTTCCTGGTTCAAGGATAAGGGAGGGAAGACAACAAGGATCCCAATCAAGATCGAATAAAACATTAAAACGAGAATTTGGAGATTTTTGAGGTGGGTATGATCGAACCCCAGAATCAAGAAAAAAATATCGATGAGATCATGCGAAGAATAAAAGAAGAAGTGGAAAGGAGAAAAAAACTTTCTGGAAAAGAAACTCATCACGAAGCAGAACAGTCTATTTCCAAATCGTCACCTATTGAAGAGAACACAATAAAAAACCCTTTTGATCATTTTCTCTGGAAATATGGAAGAAGGTATAAAAAGATTGTCAAAACGGTTCCTATCCTGAAGGACATTGCAAGAAAACAACATTCCAGACTAACCCGCCAGCTCATCTACTCACCACCTGTCACTCAGCAGCCCCTTCCAGGCCAATTAGACATCAATGTTTTACCTTATTATATCAATTACCACGGGTTTTTAGTCCAGGTTAAAGAGCAGGAGGGTCTTAAAGGCAGAATTAAATCCTTTCTGTTCAAATTCATTAGATTCTTTGCTTGGTGGCAGGAACAAATCAATCGGGCTTTATACCAGGAATTGATGACTCAAAAAGCCAAAATGGACGAAAGGGATAGATGGGTTCAGGAGCTTCATCACCAACAAATGGACAGTTTAAAGATGGAACTCAGTGAGCGGGATAAGAGAGTCGAAGCTTTGAATGACAGGATTGCCCTCTCCAGCCGGGCAAGGGATGAGTTAAATCGTGAGCTGGCCGAGCGAGACAAGGTTCTTGAGGAATTGGGGAATCGACTTAGCCTTTTTGGGCAGGCAAGAGATGAACTGTCTCGGAAGCTAAGTGATCAGAAGGCAAGGATGGGTGAAGCAGAGAGGCGGGTGGAGGGACTTCTCAACCAACTGGGTGACCGCCTCGGAGGTGAGTTGGCCCAGCGGGACAAGGTTATTCAAGATCTGGGGAATCGATTTAACCTTATTAGGCAGGCAAAGGAGGAGCTATCACAGGAGCTGATTGATCAGAGGGCGAAGATTGGGGAGACGCAGAGCCATCTGGAGGGCCTTCTCCATCAACAGGGTGACCACCTCAAGAGTGAGATGGCCGAGCGAGACAAGGTTCTTGAAGATTTAGGGAATAGGTTTTCTCTTTTTGGACAGGCCAAAGATGAATTATATCAGGGACTGAGTGATCAAAAAAATAAAATAGATGAAACAAGGAAATGGATGGAGTCGCTTTTTAATCAACAGATTGATGGGGTAAAAGGTGAGTTGGCTGAGCGAGATAAAGCGATTGAAAGTTTAAATAAAAGGCTGATCCATTTTGGTCATGTTGAGGAGGAGTTAAATCGGGGGCTGACCACACAGAAAGAGAAGATTGATGGGATGGAGAAACATGCCCAGAATTTGCTGAGTCAGGGGATGGACAACTTGAAGTTAGAGTTCACTGAGGCCTATAAGAGCTTAAGTGATACGATTGATTCAACCAAGAAGGAGTTACCCGGTTTACTTGAAGTAAAGTCTGCTGTCAATCATATGACAGAAGAAATGAGAGACCATAAGCTCAACATTTTGGATCAACAGAGGAGATTAACGTTACTGCTTGAAGAAGCCAAGAAACGGCTTCCCAAACCCATCGATCCAAAACAGATCAAAAATATATTAAAAGAAGAAGATCATCTCTTGGATGCGATGTATGTCGCTTTTGAGGATCGATTTAGAGGCACGAGAGAGGATATCAAAAAGAGATTAAAAGTCTATTTGCCCTATATCAAGCAGGCTAACATAGGGACAAAAAGTTCTCCGGTCCTTGACCTCGGTTGTGGGCGCGGGGAATGGTTAGAAATTCTAAAAGAAGAAGGCTATGTGGCCAAAGGCATTGAAATCAATAGAGTAATGTTAGATGTATGTCGAGAAAGAAATCTTGACGTGGCTGAAGCCAGTGCCATCGAATATTTGAGACGTTGGAAACCAAACAGTTTTGGGGCCATCACAGGCTTTCATCTCGTTGAGCATTTGTCATTAAAAGATTTAATATTCCTTTTTGATGAATCCTTGCGTGTCTTAACACCCAAGGGAATGATAATACTTGAGACGCCGAATCCTGAGAATTTAATTGTCGGTGCCTATACGTTTCATTTTGACCCGACCCATCGATCTCTGCTGGTCCCGGAAAGTTTGAATTTTATTGCCCAGCAGAGGGGATTTGTCAATACGAATATTTTAAGGCTCCATAAGTATTCTGATTTTAATCCAATCGATCAGGCAGCAGATGAATTTAAGAAGAGATGGTTCTATTCAGAAACGGATTTCGCCCTGATCGGATATAAATCATGAGGATCGTCATCCCTTCCGTTCAAGTTCCTTTTATTCGAGGTGGCGCAAACCTGATGACTGAAGGTTTAGCGAATGCTTTGAGGGAGGCAGGGCATGAGGTCGAAATTGTCACCTTTCCATTCAAGTTTTTCCCTGAAGCCTATATCGATGGTCTGATCGATATCTGGATGGCGCAGGATTTTAGTAATTTTAATGGCTACAAAATAGACAGGGTCATTGTTCTTCAGTTCCCTGCCTATTTTGTCAGGCATCAGGATAAAGCATTATGGTTGATGCATCAGCACCGTGCCGTTTATGACTCTTATCATGCGGAAAATGCTTCGGATGAATTGAGTAGATTAAGAGATAAAATCCATCCATTAGATACCGCGGAATTGAAGAAATACAAAATAATTTACACGATGTCAAAGAATGTATCTCATCGATTGAAAAAATACAACGATATCCCTTCGATCCCCCTTTATCATCCCCCCTATGGAGGAGACCTATTCTATTGTGAAGAGCCTTATGATTACATCTTCTACCCCAGCAGGTTGGAATCCCATAAGAGGCAGGACCTGCTAATCAAAGCAATGAAACTTACAAGAACACCTGTTAAGGCCATCATCGCCGGGATAGGGGGACAGGAGCAGAGGTATCGGAAACTCATCGAGGATCTTGAACTTAGGCCTAAAGTGAGATTGATCGGAACCATCTCAGAAGAAGAAAAGTATGCCTTCTATGCAAGGGCCCTGGCCGTTTTTTTCGGCCCCCTGGATGAAGATTATGGATATGTCACTTTGGAGGCAATGCTTTCACAAAAATCTATTATCACCTGCACGGATTCAGGCGGTCCCCTTGAATTTATCCTCGATCGGGGAAATGGGTTTATTATAGAACCGAATCCTGAATTAATCGCAGAGAGAATGGATTGGTTATATGAGAATCAACAAAAAGCAAAGGAAATGGGGAAGTGTGGATTAGAATCCTATAAAAAGAAAAATATAAACTGGGAAAATGTGGTCAGAAGATTAGTAGAGCAATAGAAGAGAGTCAAGAGGATGGCATTTGTTTCAGAAACATCGCAATGCAGAGAAAGGCTAAAAAAATACTGTGCCGGGTACGGACTGGACATCGGCTATGGGGGTGATCCCATTGTCCCGAGTGCGATTAAGGTGGACCTACCGAAACCTTATATGAATGTCGGTGGGGCACCTCTGAACCTTGGGGGGGATGCGATGAACCTCTATTGGTTCACGAACAATTGTTTAGATTATGTATTTTCTTCACACCTATTGGAGGATTTTGATCCGAAAAAAACAAGAGATGTTTTATATGAATGGTTAAGGGTTTTAAAACCGGGCGGTCATTTAATACTCTACCTGCCTGATGAACAAAAATATAGAAAGCATTGTAAGGAGACGGGCCAACCTTATAATCAAAACCATAAAGTGGAAAATTTCAGTCTGAGATATGTTAAATCGTTATTAAGAGATATCTCAGGGATTGAGATTGTTCATGAAAATCCGCTCTGCGAGAAATATTCTTTTGAAATGGTCATAAAAAAGGTAGACCCCACGCTTGCGCTTAACGCTGATAAAGACAGAAAACCAGGTCCATTGAAAAGGTTTGGGAATATCCTAAAATCCTACTTTTTCATTCAAATCGTTGATGGAGGCATAAAACCGAGTAGATTCCACTTGCAAAACTTTTATGAGGATCGAATCTGGACGAATGGGATCGGAATAATAAAAAATATAGATTATAAGTTGAAACCTAAAAACCGGTATCTGGTGTTACGGACGAAAGGGTATCATCCCTATCGAAATGATCTACAAAAATTAGGCCTTAAACTTTTTGCTAATAATGTGGAAGTAAGGATGCATCATCAAGATAGGAATTCATATTATTTTGAAATCGATAAGAAGATCAATCATCTTTTTGAGATAAGAATCGAATCCTCTGTAATTGTTCCAAAAGAATTAAATATGAATAATGATATTAGGTCGTTGGGAATGGATGTCGAATTGCTGACCATAAGATAAAGGATTGTCATTACAAATTTCCTTTCATAATGGAACATGAAAATCGCAATCATTGCGCCCAGTGCAGTTCCCTTTAGCGTCGGAGGAGCGGAGAGACTCTGGTGGGGGCTACAAAATCATATCAACAAATTTACCCGTCATCAGTGTGAACTGATTAAAATTCCCACAAAAGAGCATACCTTCTGGGATTTGATTGAATCTTATTATAAATTCTATCACCTTGACGTATCGCATTTTGACATGGTCATTTCGGGTAAATATCCCGCCTGGATGGTCAAGCATCCGAATCATCATATCTACATGTTGCATTGCTTAAGGGGGCTGTATGATACGTATCGATTCATGAACCTTCCCTTTGATTTCGCTTTAAGCCATCCTAAGATAGACAGAATCCTTGAAGAGATAGAAGGCAGTCGGGGCAACTTGGAGGATTTGTTTAAACTCATCTTTGAATTAAGAGAGGACCCAACCGTTCCAAGGGAGGTTTTTGTATTTCCTGGCCCCTTCATCAGGAAAATCGTCCACTATCTTGACCAGGGAGCAATGGCCTATGTGAAAACCTTCTCTGCTATTTCAAAGACCGTCGCAAATAGAAAGGAATATTACCCGGAAGGCACGCCAGTTAAAGTCATTTATCCCCCTTCCAATTTAGATTATTTTAAAACAGGTTCTTATGACTATTTCTTTACCGTGAGCAGATTGGATGGTCCGAAACGAATAAGAATGATCGTTGAAGCTTATCTGAAGGCCAAAACAGATATCCCTCTTAAGATTTCCGGAACAGGCCCCCTTGAAAACGAATTGAGAGAGATGGCGAAGGGTGACAAGAGGATCGAATTTCTCGGATTCGTCAGCGATGAAGATTTGATCGATTATTATGCCGATGCTTTTGCCGTCATTTTTATCCCCTATGATGAGGACCTTGGCTTTATCACCATCGAAGCGATGATGAGCGAAAAACCTGTGATCTCCTTCACGGATTCTGGTGGGGTCACGGAGTTTGTGAAAAACGGTGAGACAGGTTTCTTATGCTGTCCGGATATTTTAGAGCTGAAGGATATCGTCGAATCGGCTTCGCAGGATAAGGAAAAGATGATTAACATGGGTAAGAACGGTAAACGGAAAGTCGACTTCATTACATGGGAATATACCATCAACAAGTTGTTGAATGAAACCCGGGAGATTTCTGGCGTCAGAAAACACCAAATCAAGTTAACGGCTGTATCCACCTTTCCCATTTATCCACCAAGGGGTGGAGGGCAGAATGGAATCTATTATCGGTATAAAGAGCTTGGGAAGGCCCTGAAAGTAGAAATTATCAGTTTGACCAATGAGAATGAAAGACCTTTACATCAGGAGATTGCCTCTAATGTCTGGGAAACAAGAATTCCCAAATCGGGCTCCCATGCAGAAAAAGAATGGAATATTCAAAAAGAGGTGGAAATCCCGATCACAGATATAGCTTTGTTGTTTCTTTATGAAGAGACACCCGAATTTGTTAATGCGGTGAAACGTTCAATCAGCGATTCCGATTATGTGGTATGCTGTCATCCCTATTCTTATCCATTAGTCAAAAAATGTGCAGGGAATAAAAAAATCGTATACGAATCCCACAACATGGAATATCTATTAAAAAAGCAGATGCTCCCCGAAAATGGGTTTGCTCAAAAACTCTTAGAAAAATTGTATGATGTAGAAAAACAAGCCTGTTCGGAGGCGGTATTGGTCACCGTGGTCTCTTCAGAGGATGCGAAATCCTTCCATCAGCTCTATGGGCTGGATATGAATAAAGTGATGGAGGTCCCAAGCTGTGCTGACTTGGATACGATCGTCTTTACGCCTCCGGAAGAAAGATACAAAAATAAGAGAGAATTAGGATTGGCGCATGCCAGAATCGCCTTGTTTATCGGAAGCTGGCATCAGCCTAATATTGAAGCAGTAGAAAAAATATTCGAAATGGCGGTGAAATTACCTCAGGTTAATTTTTTAATCATGGGCAGTGTCGGTCTCTATTTTAAAGACCAGGCGACTCCAAAGAATGTGGGGTTTTTGGGGGTGGTCGACAACGAAGAAAAAGATTTAATTTTGGGAATCGTTGATGTGGCCTTGAATCCGATGCTGTCCGGTTCGGGGATCAATTTAAAATTGCTCGATTATCTTGCTGCAGGGATCCCTGTGATCACAACTCAATTTGGGATAAGAGGGTTAAACATTCCAGATGGGCTTGCGGACGTCTGCGATCTCAATGAGTTTCCAAACAGGATATATCAGAATATCGATGAAAATAAAATTAGAATGGCAAGGAAGTTTGTTGAGGAAAAATTTAGCTGGAAAGAGGTATGCAAAAAATTAGAATGTTTTTACAGAAACCATTTAGGACATTGAGAAAGGAAAGGGGATCGAGATGATCATTCGGGCAAAAGCCCCCTTACGGTTAGGGTTAGCTGGTGGAGGGACGGATGTAAGCCCTTATTCTGATATTTATGGCGGCTTTGTTCTGAATGCCGCCATCAATATGTACGCTTACGCAACAATTGAACCGATGAAAAATGGGAAGATTATTTTAAATTCAATGGACAAAAATGAAAGAATTGAAAATAAATCTAGTGAATTTTTGAAATTGGATGGCAAATTAAATTTACTAAAAGGGGTTTATAATAGCGTTATTAGGAATTTTAAAAAGAAGCCACTTTCTTTTAAACTTTCAACATTTGTGGATGCTCCTGCAGGATCTGGGCTTGGTTCATCTTCCACCCTGGTAGTGACCATTCTGGGTGCATTTTCAGAATGGTTAAAATTGCCTTTTGGAGAATATGACTTGGCTCACTTGGCCTGGGAAATTGAGAGAAAGGATTTAAATATCGCCGGAGGGAAACAGGACCAGTATGCAGCCACCTTCGGGGGTTTTAATTTCATGGAATTTTATAACAACGATAAGGTCATCGTAAACCCGTTGAGGATCAAACAAGATTATTTAAATGAGCTGGAGTTTAACATGGTTCTCTATTACTTAGGAACCAGCAGGCTATCATCCAGCATTATTGAAGCACAATCAAAAAATGTCCTTAAAAATAATAAAAAGTCTATCCATGCCATGCATAAATTAAAAGAACAAACCTTAATGATGAAAGAGGCGATTTTGAAAGGAAATCTTGATGAAATAGGGGAGATCCTGGATTTCGGATGGAGGTTCAAAAAGCAGATGGCCAAGGGGATAACAAATTTAAGGATAGATGACATTTATGAAACAGCTAAGAGGGCCGGAGCGACAGGAGGAAAAATCTCCGGGGCGGGGGGTGGAGGGTTTATGGTGTTTTATTGTCCAAAAAATACACGGTACAAAGTGATGGAGGCCGTTAAGAGATATGGAGGGGAGTTTAGAAAATATAACTTTACAAAAATGGGCCTGAATGCCTGGAGCATAGGATGAATTGAAATGGAGTGTAATCGTTAAAAAATTGCTATGAAACAAACAGTCTTTGTTATAGGGGGCTTGGGGACTCGTTTGGGGAAGTTAACAACGGGTATACCGAAATCCCTCCTCAATATTAATGAAAAGCCATTTCTTGAATACCTATTGCGTAACGTTACCCGTTTCAGGTTCAAAAAAGTTCTTTTTCTATGCGGATATAGAGGAGAACAAATAAGACGATATTTTGAAACGGGTGAACGTTTTGGGGTCACTATTGATTATGTCTTTGAAGATAAATTAGCAGGAACAGCCGGCGCCCTTCTCAATGCGTCTATTAAATTAGATGAAGAATTTCTATTGGTGAATGGGGATACGATTTTTGATTTCAACTACCTTGATCTCATTACCCAACAACCCAAAGGGCGGTGGGTAGTAAAGATGGCTTTGAGAGAAATGAATGCGACTTCCCGATACGGGAGGGTAAGAACGGATAGACATCAAATTACCCATTTTTGCGAGAAGGGGAGAAAAGACAAAGGTTTAATCAATGGCGGCGCTTATTGGGTAAAGAAGGAGGTCTTGTCTTTCATTCATCAAATACCCAGTTCTTTAGAAAAGGATGTTTTGCCCCCTTTAGCTCAAAAAGGTTTAGTATGGGGGTGGCCTTATAAAGGTTTCTTTATCGATATTGGTGTCCCGGAGGCATTGGAACGGGCGAGAAAGGCGATTCCAAGATGGTCAAAAAAAACCGGAGCTTTTCTTGACAGGGATGGAGTGCTGAACATCGATGCGGGATATGTTCATCGTCCTGAAGATTTTCAATGGATGGACGGAGCGAGAGAAGCGATAAAATATCTGAACGACCGGGGATATATTGTGGCTGTTATTACTAACCAGGCTGGAATAGCAAGGGGTTACTATACAGAAGAGGATGTAAAGAGATTTCATCTTTGGATAAATGAGGAACTGGGGAAATGGGGAGCTCACATCGATGCCTTTTACTATTGCCCCCATCATCCTGAAATCGGCTCGCATCCATACAGAAGGATTTGTGACTGCCGAAAACCTGCTCCTGGAATGATTCTGAAAGCTCTGGACGAATGGTCTATCAATAGAGATAAGAGTTTTATGATCGATGATAAGAAAAAGGACTTGGAAGCGGCGAAAAGAGCAGGAATCAAAGGATATTTATTCAATGGATCTAATTTATTAGGGTTTATAAAGAAACGAGTTAAGATAAGATAATAAAAAAATCAAATTTTAAGATCAAATGCTGAATCTGGTAAGACCCCGCCAAAGGACATTCTTCCATTTCATCACATTTTTTTCATCTCTTTGAAACCCCTTTATCGTTCTACACACGGCGTAAGGACTTTATTGGAAGGGCTGAATAGCTCTCCTCGGCATTGAAATTATCGGAAGGGAGAAATTTTCCATTCTACCTGTGAAGGCATGAGCTCCATTGAAATCAATAAATAGTGAACCCCCGCCCAAAGGACGGGGTATTCTGCAGCTTTTTCGCAAAATTATTAAAAACTGATAATTTTTAACTAATTATGGCAAAATTTGTTCTTTTTCGGGGCAACGATATATAAAAATGTTATTGAATTCAAATACTTAAATTAATCCCAAATTGGCATCTATTTTGCTTGTAATATATGTTTAAATCCACTTGGGAATTTGATGTAAGCTTTGAAAAAATATATCCCCTACTTTACTCTGTTTATAATACCCTTCTCTTTCCTATGCCATCCGATGGTAGCCAATGGCGCAATGATCCAGTTCTCTTCCAACAATGGAGAGATACGGGATCTGTTACAGACCAATTCCAATACCATTTTTGTAGCGACCCAGGGGGGAGGTACTTATAAGAGTACAGATAATGGTACCACCTGGGTCAAATTAGCCCCCTTCAATGAACGGTATGTGTGGCGCTTGGCTGGCCATTCTGCAAACTCCCAATTGATTTACGCCGCGACAACCAGGGGTCTATTCAAGAGTTCAGATGGGGGAGCGAACTGGACTCAACTGACCTTTGACAATGTTTGTGCCGTTGCTGTTGATCCATTTAATCAAAATCATATTTTGATCGGGGTTCCAGGGGCAGGGATTTATGCCTCTACAGATGGAGGCAACAGTTTCTCTTCACGCAATTCAGGTCTGGATAGCCTCGATATTACTGTCACTGCCTTTGACCCGATTCATTCTAATGTGGTTTATGCGGGGTTGAACAGCAATGTCAGCGGAGGCTGGGGCGGGGTATTCCGATCCACCGACGGAGGAACGACCTGGCAGAACTGGAATAATCCGAGCGGTGCTGGCGAAATCGGCAATAAATTCGTTACCGCCTTGCTCGTTGACGGCCAGGGGAGTGTCCAAGCGGGAACGTTCCATCCTGCGACCTACAGTGGAGGGCTGTATAAACAGAGTGGCAGCGGGGGTTGGAGTCTAAAAAGAGAAGTTTATGGAGTTGAAACCATCGTGATGGATAAGAGCACAGCAGGCCGTTTGTGGGCAGGAACTTCCAGCTTTGGACCTTGGAGGTCAAATAATAACGGTGATAGTTGGACCCAGGCGGTCAATCCAAGTACAGACCCTGATGTCTACAGTTCGGTTTACTCCATCGTAACCTTCCAAGGAAGTCCGGGCAAAGCCCTGATTGGGGTAAAAGGGTTAGGTTTGTATCAAACTTTAAATAGCGGAGGGGCATGGGATCTTGCAGGGGAAGGGGTAAAAGCAGATAGAGCAAAAGCGATCGTTCAATCTCCTACAAATCCAAACGTCTATTATATAGGCCTTACAGGCGGTGGGGTGATGCAGACCACGGATAATGGAGTCCATTGGTTTGATTTCAATACAGGATTGGAAGTCCCTTCCGTTGAAAATAACCTTACGGTATCCCAACTTGGCATTAGCCAAACCAACCCAAACAATATCTATGCAGCGACCCGTGGACGCGGCCTTTTCAGATGGAACGGCACACAATGGAGCAGAGTTTCAGAATCCGGCCTTCCTAATGATTCAGGGACTTTCCTTAAACCGATGGGACTCGTAGTGGATCCGATAGATGATCGAATGATTTATTACTCCTTATTCGATTCAGGCCAGGGGGTCTATAAGCGAAATATTGCAGGGACCTGGTCATTGGTCAGACAGGGTCCCTTTTCAGGAGCCGGGGCATCGAGAATCGTCATGAGCCCGGTGGATCATTCACGAATTTACGCATTGATCTTCGACGATCTTCCATATAAGAGCGTCAATGGAGGGGCTACCTGGAATAAAATGAATGCCACACACACCGGATTTATGAGGTTATCCTTTTATGCATTGACTGAAAATCCACTCAATCCCAGTATTGTCCTCGCCAGCGCGAATAAAGGGTTATTCAAATCCACTGACGGTGGAGATAACTGGTCAAGGGTTGAAGCCCTTTCTGGCCTTGACAGCATGATCCTAAGCGGATTGGTATTCTCGCCTGCAGTGAATGGGAGAGTTTGGGCTTCAGATCTTGAGGGGGGTTACTACTGCAGCAATGACAGCGGAACGACCTGGACGACGATGACGGATTCGCCCTTGGATTGTGCTATTGTTGACCTCCAATTGATCGGGGGAACGCTCTATCTCATCACCGATGGTTGTGGAGTGTTGAAAGACACTGCGCCTGGCTGCCCTTAAAGAGGAGCGGATCTTTCAGAGTGATATTTATGAAATACTGGCGGAAATATTCTGTGATCATCTCTTTTCCCTTGATTTTTTCATCCTGCTTTATCTCCCTCTCCGCCTGGGGAGGGATGTGGCATCCGGAGAAAAGGCTCACGGACATCCCCGGGCAATCCTGGGGACCTCGCATTGCAGCCTATAACGGTGTCCTCCATGCCGTCTGGTTTGAATATCCGGATTTCAATGATCCGGAGATCTTTTACAGCCGTAGCACTGACAATGGAAATTCCTGGACTGCGCCTCAAAATCTCAGCAATCACTCCAATCGGCAAGATCTCTATCCATCCGTGGCAGCAGATGCCTATGGGATATATGTATTTTGGAGCTCTGAGGTCATGAATGGGGAGGCCTTTTTCAAAAGGAGTACGGATGGTGGGTTTACCTGGGAAACGGAGCAGCAGCTCACCAATGCCAATGGGTACTCCAGGGCGTCGGATATTTTAATCGATAAACAAGGATATATTCATCTCGTCTGGTCTGACAGTCGGAATGGCTATTCAGGGATCTATCACCGTCAGAGCTGTGATCACGGTGTCACCTGGACTCCCGAACATTGGGTGACCCAGTTTGACGGAATCGTCGACAATGAGGATCCCAAAATTACCCAAGGGGGAGATCAGACCCTATATATTCTCTTCCGCAGCAGTCGGGATGGAATTCCACAGGGTGGATGGCCACCTTATGGGATGTATGTACTGCGAAGCCAGAGCAACGGCTGCCCTGTAGGGACAACTTGGCTCTACCCCGCTCAAAGGGTGTCACGAGGCCTTCCGGAGGAGCTTTCGAATAACTATAGCGGGACGATATCTGCAGGAAAGAATGGTCGATTACATATCGCCTACTGGAATGAGAAGGCAGGGAATAATGTGATTTACAGAAGAGGAATTCCTCTTGGAGCGGGGTGGGAGAGCCCAAAGACGATAAGCTCTTTTTCCTTGAACCATCTTCAAACCGAGGGAAATAATCGTCCCAATCCAGGATTAGTAGAAGATGATGCTAATAGCGTCTATCTGTTTTACAGCGAGCATTCCTCCGTCAGAGATACGCTCTCTACCGGGAGGCTTTTCTATAGAAGCAGTGGCGATACCGGTATGACCTGGAACTCGGTCTTACCACTCGGAATCAGTTCCCTTACCGCATCTCCTCAGGCCATCTATCATAATGGCCGTATCCATCTGGTATGGATCGATTTTCGTGATGATAATTATGGATCGGAAATCTATTACCGATATCTGGACCTAAGTCGCCAAAGCTTGGTGGACCATTATTATACCTCTATTCTCAAACGCAGCCCTGACCCCGGTGGCAAAGTATACTGGGAGAGTGAGGTGGAAAGGGCCACATCCCTGGACATTGATGTGAAAGAGGCTTACATGGTCATGGCAGGTAATTTTTACACCGGTAGTGAATACCTCGGCATGGCAAGAACAGATACTGAATTTGTCACAGATCTTTACCTCACCTTCTTTAATCGTATTCCTGAATCGGGCGGGTTAACTTATTGGTTGAGCCAATTATCCGGGGGGTCGAGCCGTGATATGGTCATGTATTTCTTCATGTTTTCATCGGAATTTAATGATTATATGGAAGGTCTTTATGGTGACACCTCCACAAGGGCTGAGACCTATGCGGTGGTCGATTTTTACCGTGGCTTCCTCAATCGGCTTCCCGATGATGGGGGCTTCGCGTACTGGCTTAGCCGTTTCAGAAATGCTCAATGTACAGGATCCTTTGCAGTGACTACAGAGGTCGAAACCGTCTCAAGTCTCTTCTTTTCAAGTCCCGAATATGCGGCACGGGGAAGGAACAATTCCCAATTTGTTCAGGATCTTTACTACACTTTTATGAGACGTTATGCCAGCGTTTCTGAAGTCAGTTATTGGGTCAATGAGCTCAACAGCGGAGCGAGGACAAGAGAGGAATTGCGCCAATACTTTATCCAGAGCCCAGAGTTCCAGGGAAGAGTGGCTGCCATGATCAACGAGGGATGTCTTTAAAAAACCCGCCCCATCCCCTTGCCTTCCATGTCAATTTGTAATACCCTTCTTTCAAGGACCTTTTTAAAATGAAAGTAGTTCTCAATGGCTTATCCTTGGTCTATCCCATTTCAGGAGTCGGTCAGTATACACTTCATCTGGGCCGATCCTTGGGAACTCTTCTTGGTCCTGAAAACGTCTATTGGTATGGCAAAGATTTTCGTCAAAAAAATGATCCGTATTCGAATCAGAACGGTTCCATTTTCTTCCATCAGATTCAATACAGTATGAAGAAGGTTCTTCGAAAGATTCCAGGCTTCACAACCTATGTTCATGTCCGGCGGAATCGCCAATTCCAATCGTTTACCCAACGGCTAAAACCTTCTCTTTATCATGAGACAAAATATGCTCTATTCGATTTCAATGACGGTCCGACCATCGTCACGATTTACGATCTCTCCTTTCTCAGACATCCGGAATGGCACCCCATCGACCGGGTGAAGCATTTTGAGAAGTTTTGTTTAAAAAAACTTTCCCGGGTTGAAGCGATTATCACGATTTCTGAGTTTAGCCGGAAAGAGATATCCGATCTGTTAACGATCGATCCAACTAAAATCCATGTCACTCCTTTGGGGATCGATACGAGTTTTCATCCGGGGAGAGATCGATTGGAAGGTCTTCCGGACCAGTACATCCTTTTTTTAGGAAACCTTGAACCACGAAAAAATTTACCAAGGCTGATGGCAGCCTACCAATCCCTTCCTCAGCCATTAAGGAGAAGATACCCTTTGGTGATCGCTGGAGCGAAAGGATGGGGCACAAAAGAGGTTAAAGAAATCCTTCCTTCGTTTCGAAGAGAGGAAAGGCCCATATTTACTGGATATATGCCTCAATCACTTCTTCCCAGTCTCTACAGAGGGGCTTCGCTTTTTGTCTATCCTTCCCTTTACGAAGGGTTCGGTCTTCCTGTTCTCGAAGCCATGGCTTCTGGAGTACCTGTCATCGCATCCGATTCAACCTCCCTTCCAGAAGTGGTTGGCGATGCGGGTGTCCTTGTCAACCCCTACGATGTGGATGATTTGAAAGAGGCAATGATGGAACTTCTGGAAGATGAAAAGAAGAGACTGGAAATGGCAGAAAAGGGGATCGTAAGGGCAAAACTTTTTTCATGGGAGAAATGTGCCCGTCAAACTCTATCCGTTTATGAAATGGTTTTGGGCAGGAGAGGGTCAACATTGACGAAAAGCGCAGGGATCAGACGCAAAGCACATTTTCAAAAAGCAAAAAAGTGCAACATGCAATGTGTATCGAATTTAAGATAAAAAAACCTGACTTCCCTGCAAGGTTCGATATTCCGAACTTATTTGTCTCCTGATATTTTGGCTCTTGGGAAACATCAATTCGTACGGGAAGTACTTAGAAACCTGTTCTATTTTTTTCTCTCTTCGTAAGCTTTCAGGAATGCGGCAATTTCCTTAATAAACCGGTCCAAGTCCTTAAGATGATTGAGGACGATACCATAGAGCTCCTCAGGAGTCACTTCTCTATAAAAATGAACCATACGATTTCGGTATCCTGCCATTTCCTGAAGAAGACCAGAAAGTTCTTTTGTAATTACTCCCCTCTCCCCCAGTGCTTTAGCTATAACTTTATATTCTATCTCCCTAAACCCATAGGTCTTCGAAAGGATGTGTCTCCCGGTGTCAAAGACGGCCTCGAGACTTCTTCTGAGATAGCTTTCTACAAAAGGAGGATTTCTCTTGTCAGACAGAAATTCTCCTTTCGGCATTTCGGAAAATGGCTTTAGTTCTTGAAGGCAGGTCTCTATAAATCTCAGGAGCTCAAGGATTCGGGATGTATTTAAACTCGAAATAACCATGCTCCATTGCCTCCATGATTTCTCGATCGAAAATCTTCCTTTTAAAGATCAGGTCTTCGGCCCTCTTCATTATTATCTCCTCAAATTCATCGGCAATCGATTCATCCCTCTCATAAATCCTCACCCCTTTGATTATTTCGTGCTGAAAAAGGGTATTTACTTCTTGCATGAATAAGAGGTCAATGTCAAAAGGGGCGAAGAGCTCGGAGATCTCTTTGTAAAGACTCCCATAGACCTTCATCGTTTGAGATGGAGGTTTTTTGAAAGCAACAGCCACATCAAGGTCAGAGAAGGGATCGAGCGAAACCTCGTTGCCAACGAGAAATCTCCTCCCCATATCTGCTTGCGATCCAAAAAGATAGACAAGAATCAGGTCAAATTTTTCGGCGATGGCTTTAATACTCTCTTCTCTCATGCTTTGAAATATATCACAAATGGTTCATCATAGCAAAGATTACTAATCCGTTATAATAGCCCAGCTTTTATTAAGCGAGGGAAACAGGACGAAGATTCACGAATATCAGGCCAAAGAGATCCGGAGAAGTTAGAGTAGCAATCAGGGTCACGCATCGGAAATAAGGCATTTGTTTAAAAAAAAGGGGGAGGTGGACTTTCAGTGAAGACCGCCTCCCTTTTCGTAATTCATCCGGAAAACAGATTCGAATAACACGAATGACACCGAATGAAGTGGATAAAGAACCACTCGTCATCGCTGACTTTTATTGGAACCTCCCCAGCACAAACCTGAACCAGTTATAGATCGCCATCTGGCTG
>Ga0315275_10000046_pt1 | contig 92264 bp, 89 predicted proteins | sample YL17G03_0_MG_FD_205557 | JGI IMG/M metagenome (GOLD analysis project Ga0315275, IMG submission 205557) | Sediment microbial communities from Yellowstone Lake, YNP, Wyoming, USA - YL17G03_0 | ecosystem: Environmental > Aquatic > Freshwater > Lake > Sediment | place: USA: Wyoming | collected... | reverse complement strand
GTCATAACAGGCAACGCAGGCAACATGCTTAAGAGAAAGTACGGGTACAATTTCTGCGCCTCTGAGCTGGCGGACATGCTGGCCGAGAGCGCAATCGCATTGGGGAAAAGGAAGTGACGCTTATGGACATCCAGGACATGAAAGCGAAAGACCTGCGGGAGATCGACGGCCTCGCCAATTGCGGGTTCCAGGCCACCAACATCGCGAAAGCGATTTCCATAATAGAAAGGATGAAGAAGGAGAAGGCGACGGTCTTCCTGACGTTCACATCCAACATGGTGGCTTCTGGGCTCAGGGGCATCATAACCGAGATGTGCAAAAGGAAGTTCGTGGATGCCATAATCACCGCGGGCGGCTCGCTCGACCACGACCTCATCAAATCAGCGAAACCCTACCAGCTCGGCGATTTCATGATGGATGACGCCGCCCTGCACAGGAAGGGTGTCAACCGCATCGGCAATATCCTTGTCCCTAACGACCGCTACGAATACCTGGAGGGCTTCATGAAAGACATATATGGCGAGCTCTATTCACAAACCAAGACCGTATCGCCATCCGAAATCGCGCGAAAAATCGGTGAGAAAACCAATCCCGATTCGTTCCTTTACTGGTGCGCAAAAAACAAAATCCCGGTCTTCTGCCCGGGCATAACCGACTCTGCCATAGGATTGCAGACATACTTCTTCAAGCAGAAAAGGAAGGACTTCGCCATAGATGTCACAAAAGACATGAACGCGCTGGCCCAGCTGTCTCTCAATGCGGACAAGACGGGCGGCATCATACTCGGCGGGGGGATATCAAAGCACCACGCGATAGGCGTCAATCTGCTCAGGGGAGGATTCGATTACGCTGTGTATGTGACCACATCATCGCCATGGGACGGCTCGCTGAGCGGCGCAAGGACCAACGAGGGCATATCCTGGGGCAAGATAAAGGAGAACGCCACCCATGTGACAGTGGATTGCGATGCGACAATCGCATTGCCGCTGATGATGGCCAGGTTTTTGAGGTAAGTTGATGGACACGCTCGAATTCGCCCTGCCTTTCATCCTCGCTTTGCTCGCCGGAATCCTGGTCAAGGCAGTGGACTGGATGGATGACGACAGGAAAACCAGCCACCCATCCAAATACGTCCTCGCCGCCACTTATGGTCTCGCTATCGGTTATATCATCGGCACTGCGAACTTTTCGGTGTTGTTCTTGGCTGCGCTCGTGGCGCAGGTGTTCGCCAGGAAGATTGACACGCCCGCGCACCAGTTAGGATTCGCGGTGGCCGTGATATCGCTTTTCGGTTTCGGATTCCCGCCAATAGATGTTGCCGTTTTTGTGTTCTTTGTCGCGCTCGCCTTCCTTGACGAGATAGCGCTGGCCGACGCATTGAAGCCGTTCGCGGACTACCGGCTGTTCCTGAAATGCGGCGCGCTCGTCATGCTGGCATCCGGAAGATGGGACTATCTTGCCGCCATCCTGCTCTTTGACGGCGCCTACATGCTCTTTGAGCGGATTGCCAAATGTATAAAATAACGAACGGCGAATACCAAAACATGGAGGAGGGGCTGGATTTCGCTGTAAAATACCCGTTCAGCGAGAGCGCCAAGAAGCACATCCAGGGTATGGCAGCCGATGAAAGGATAGTGGAACTGGCCGTGGAAAGGATAAAGAAGGCCATGAAGGGCGAGAGCAGCGCCAGGATGCTCCTCCACGACTCCGAGAAGAGGGAGGAGATAGCCTCGTTCGCTGCTGCCAGGATGATACTCGGCCATCTGCACAACAGTTTCCTGACCAGCCATTTCGCTGTCAACGAGTCGAAAAGGGCGCGGAGCTACCTGGACCGCGAGGACGAGGCCGTCGTGGACGGGGTGGCCGGCCGTTTCGGCATAACGACCAGGGATAATGGTGAGACGCTCGTTGTGGACCTCCCGACATACCTGACGTACAGCCTGAGGAACCCGGACTACCGGCTGATAAACCGGCGGCTGAAGCAGGGCATGGTGGAGATAACCCCTTCCCAGAAGAGGAGGCTGGTGGAGGAGGCCGTGCGCCAGCACGTCGAGGACATCCCGCTGGTGAAGGACCCGCCGGACATCATAAAGCAGGCTGGGAAACAGCTGCTCGCGGAGCTCCCGAAGAGCGAGGTCAGGATAACCGTCAAGCCGGGCGACCATCCGCCCTGCGTAATGAAGATGCTTGAAAGCGCCAGGAAGCATGAGAACCTGCCGCACCATGCCAGGTGGTACCTGGCGACCTATCTGAACGCCATAGGCATGGGCGAGGAGGACATAGTGAAGGTGTACTCCGGCCTGCCTGACTTCAGCGAGAAGGTGACGAGGTACCAGGTGAGCCACGTCAGGAAGAAGGGCTACAGCGTGCCGTCCTGCGCGACCGTGATGACCTACGGCCTCTGCTGCGCTGTGTGCGGCATAGGACATCCGCTCAACTGGCACACGCTGGGTGAGGAAAGGAAGAGAGTGATACGCAGATGAAGGGGCGGATAGGACGATGGAAGACCGGGGCGGGGAGGGTGTGATACGGAAATGAGATCGAACGATATGCTCGTGGTGAAGCGGACATTCGCTTCGTACTATGCAGACGCAGATTTCCGCATCCCCGGACTTGAACAAAGGGAGTTCGGCATCGGCAACCTCAAGAAGATAGAGGCCAGGCACCTCAACTTCGCGAACGCTTCAGAATTCAGGAGATACCTCTGCAACAACACGCCCATGTTCGTCTCGCACTCCACCGCATATTACGATTTCCCTGGCGCCACCCCGATACAGAAGAAGCAGTGGAAGGGGGCGGACCTGGTCTTCGACCTGGACATCCATGCAGAAGGGAAGTACGGGGCCTATGCGAAGCTGGAGGCCGTGAAAGAGGAGGTCATGCGGCTGGTGGACGATTTCATAATCAATGATTTCGGCGTGAAGAAGGAGGACATCGCGGTCGTGTTCTCCGGCAACCGGGGCTACCATGTCCATGTCAGGGACAAGGCATTCCTCGGCCTTGGAGGCGACGAGAGGAGGGAGCTGGTGGATTACATCATGGGACAGGGGCTCGACTACCTGGGCTTCTTCCCGGCTCCGGGCAAAGGGCCGCAGAAATTGCTCGGCCCGAGGCCGGACGAGGGCGGCTACAGGGGAAGGATGGCACGCGGAGTGATAAGGCTGCTGGAGGAGAATCCGGCCGCGCTATCGCGCAAGTATGCTGATGCCAAGGAAAGGGAGTTCTTCATCAGCGGGATAAAGGAGGGCAACTGGAGCAGGACGTTCCTGAAGTTCGATGAGCTGAAGAGGCGCATCAAGGTGGTGGCAGACACCCTGCCCATCCATTCTGTCAATACCGATGTGGGCGTAACGCAGGACCTCAGCAAGCTGATAAGGGTGCCTAATTCCATACATGGCGAGACAGGGCTGATAGCTAAGATAATGGAGGACGTGACGGCGTTCGACCCGTGGAAAGACGCCGCGCTCGAAAACCAAACCGCGAACCAAAACAAAACCAAAAACACCGACAAAACCAAAAACCAAAACAAAAACCCGGGCGAACTCGGACGCGCGAATGGAAGCGATGGTGGGGGTGTTGGTGGCGGAGACGCGAGCGGAACCGGAAGTGGTGGTGTGGGTGGGAGCGCGAGCGGAAGTGTTGTTGGCGAGATGAAAGTTAAGTTTATCGAAGACGTACCCGAGCTGGTTTTGGGTGCTGATACCGTGGGGCCGTTCAGGAAGGACGAAATGAAAGAGCTGCCGCAACGATTCGCATTGTTGTTTGTCTGCAAGGATAGCGCGGTATTCGCGTGAGGGAGAGTATGGCTACGAAGACAGTAAGCGAACTGAGCGAGCTGTTGAAGGATATGCAGCCTGAAATGGCTAAGATGAGATACTTCATGGCATCCGTGGATGAGGGCGAACTGATGGCCCTTGCCAACCACCTGGATTACATCATCTGCATCTACCGGGAGAAGGAAGGCCTGACCGTGGTGTTCGAGGAAGGCATAAAAGACGAAATCTCAGGCATGGCTGAAAAGATGGCCGGGCCGTTCGCCTTGATAACGCTCAATGTTTATTCTGATTTGATGGCGGTCGGTTTCCTTGCGAAGATAAGCGATGCATTGGCGAACGAGAAGATAAGCGTGAATGCTTTTTCTGCGTATCACCATGACCACCTGCTGGTGCCGTGGGAAAGGAAAAAGGATGCGATGGATGCACTGAAAAGACTGCAGAAATAGGGATAGAAAAAGAAAATGATCTACTTCTTGGCGGCCGGAGCAGCAGCCGCCGGAGCGCCCTCTGCGCCCTTGGAAAGCTGTATCCTTGGCGGAATCAGAGGCGCTGTGAGCCCGAGCACGCGTGCCACCAGGGTGCCGTTCGCGCTGCCACTGTAGTTGACCGCGCTGAGCACGACGCTGGCGTAGCTGTCCGGAACCCTCTTGCTCTTCTTCCAGGTGTCCAGGATGTCCTTGACGACCTTGGCATCTTCCTTGGCGAGCAGCACTCCCTTTATCTTGAGCTGCCCGGCATCCTGCTGGTAGTTGGCCGTGTAGACATATGTTATCTCAAGATTGTCCTCCTGCGTCTTCACGTCTTCCAGCGAGATGTTTATGCTCAGCCCTTTGATGCTGGCCTTGGGCGTCTTGTTGCCGCTCACTTCTAGTATCCTTTCACCAACTATCATTCGATTCGCCTCCAATAGGATTTGTAGTTCCCCTTGTGCTGGGGAAATATTAAAAAACAAAGCGGATTGCCGGATTAGTGGAAGTGTGCCTTATAAACATTTCCAAGCAAGGCAGTAGCATGACTTCTTTTGACAAGATTCCTTCAGAGAGCGCCATCTTCAAGGACCACTCGGTCCTATCGCCGCATTATGTTCCCAAGGACCTCCCCTACAGGGACCAGCAGATGCATGAGATACGGACCGTCCTGTCCCCTGCGCTGAGGGGCCAGAAGCCCAAGAACCTCATCATATACGGCAAGACCGGCACAGGCAAGACGTGCACCACCAAGAAGGTGATGGACGAGTTCATATGCAACACGAAGTCAGGCGCCGCGAGCATGCACTATGTCAACTGCAGGATATACAACTCACGCTACAGGATACTGCAGAAGGTGCTGAAGGGGTATGTGCCTGAGCTGGAAAAGGCCGGCTTCGGACTGCCGTTCCTCTACGAGAAGCTGATAGAGATAGCTTCGATGGGGGAGCAGATAGTGGTCGTGCTGGACGAGATAGACATGGTTAAGGACCTGGACGAGCTGGTTTACACCATGACGCGCTCCAACGACGAGATAAAGAAGGGCGGCGTGAGCATCGTGGGCATATCCAACAAGCTGTCCTTCAAGGACTCGCTCGATTCCAGGAGCAGGAGCAGCCTCTATGAGACCGAGATGATATTCCAGCCGTATACCGCGGAACAGCTCCAGAAGATACTGGAGCAGCGGGTCGGGGACGGCTTCATGGCCGGCGTGGTGGACTCCTCTGCCATAAACCTGTCCGCGGCCATAACATCGCAGGAGAGCGGCGATGCCCGCTATGCGCTGAAGCTGCTCAGCAAGGCCGGTGAGATCGCCCAGCAGCAGGGCAGGAAGAAGGTCGCGGATATCGATGTCGAGGCGGCCCGCAAGAAGGTGGAAATCGACCTCATCATGGAGACCATAAGCACATTGCCTGAGATGCACCAGCTGGTCCTTTACGCTATCGCGACGCTGTCAGGCGCAGGCAGCAAGTATTCCAGGCTTGAAGGCGTTGATGCAGGGTTCCTTTTCTCAGGAGAGGTGTATGAGGAGTACGAGCGCGCCTGCAAGGCTGCCAGGAAAAGGCCCCGCAGCTCGCGCTGGTACAAGGAATACCTGAACGACCTGGAGACACTGGGGCTCATAATAACCACTCCCAGCGGCAAGGGAGTCCGCGGCCAGACCACCCTGATAAGGATAGAGCCTGACCATGCGAGCGTCCTGGCGATATTGAAGAAGAGCCTGTTCGGCGGCTAGGCCAGCCCCTTCAGCTCGTCCACGATTCTTATCATGTTTATCTTTCCGTATTTTTCCACGTGGACTATGCCCCGGCTCTCAAGCTTCTTGACGATGCGGTGGGCTTTCAGCCTTGACATGCGCGGCAGCCGGGCTATCTCGCTCTGGGTGGTCATGCCCTCTTTTTCCATTAGAAGACGAAGGACCTCCCGGTCTTCCGAGCTGAGGAATTTCATTATTATGTCGGTATTTGTCCTGACCGCCTGTTTCTGCTTCTCTATGGTGGCATTGAGTATGCTGTAGACCAGCAGGCCTGAGCCCACCCCGAAAAGCCCCATGAGGACCATGAAGTGCATATGGAAATCAAGGAAAGGCCTGAGCATGTCCGGGACCGGCTGGCCTTCTGAATAGAGCGCGAACACGAAGACCAGCACAGTGACCAGGAAGATGAAGATTGAGATGACGACTATGCCGAGGACTATCTCCTTTCGTTTATCCATGACGTGGAATGAGATTGTTTCATTATTTAATATATATTGTTTCAGCGCAGTGAAACATCACAGCGGGCAGGGTTTGCCGCTGCGGTGATTGTTTGGAAAATGAGATACGCGTACAGAAAACAACGCTCCTGCTGCTCGTGGGGCTGCTGGTGGCGATATCCATAGGGGCTTATGTGGTCTGGGGAGCTGCTGTGGCACAGAAAGATGGTTCTGCTGTCCAAGCATCCCAACAGGGGCTGCAGGCACAAGAAACGCAGCAGACCCGGCAGGGACAGGCGGCGCAGGGTGGGACGCCGCAGGAGTGGAACGGGCAGGAGGTGCAGGACGTCTACGTCAGGGCGCTTGGCACCGGCACCTATGACAAGGAAGAGATTACAGTGAAGAAAGGCATCCCTGTCCGTTTCCATTTCACTGCAGAAAGCAGCGCAGGTTGCGGCAAAGCCCTGGTCATACCTGCGTTCGATGTGAGCTTGGTTTCCAGGAACGGCGAGGAAGTTGTGACCGAGTTCACACCTGCCGAAGCAGGCACCTATGAGTACAGCTGCACAATGAGGATGTTCAGGGGGAGGCTGGTGGTACAATGACTATGGAACGAAAGATGACGGTATCCGGGATGCATTGCAGGTCCTGCGAGATGCTGGTTCGGGACGTGGCATCAGAGATAGATGGTGTGGAAAGCGTCACTGTGGACAGCAGGAGCGGAAGCATGGTTGTGAAGGGAAGCAGCGATGTGGTTTTCCAGGCGGTGAGGAAAGCAGTGGAAAAGGAAGGTTACAGGGTGGTCCATCTTGAAGGACAATGAGATGGAAGGTGCCAAGTGTGCAGCGTGCGATAGGACGCGCGGAGACCCTAAGAACGCATTGCGATACGTGAAAGCCATCCTCGCAGGCGAGCAGCATGTGCAGGTGGAAGCCAGGCTCTTCAATTACGCAATAGCGACCGCTGCAGTGCTCGTGGTTGCTGGGGCACTGGTGTATTCAGCGCTTTTGCCAGCAACTCCGGACACGGCGGCATATCTTCCGTTGTTCCTGCTCACCATCATATCCGCTGTGGCCATCGTATTTTCCTACACACACATAATGCACTATGGCAAATCGCTTTCGTGCGCGAACGGCATGATGGTCGGCATGATCATGGGCATGCTGAGCGGATTCATGGCCGGAGCGCTGCTTGGGGCCACCAACGGCATGTTCATAGGCTCTGTGGGCGGCATGGCTGTCGGCATCGTGCTGGGAGGCAATTTAGGCAGGATTGTCGGCGTGATGGGCGCCCTGGAGGGAATCATGGCAGGGCTGATGTCCGGCATAATGGGTGCCATGACCTCGGTGATGATGCTCAACGACAACCTGGTGGCGTTCCTCTACATATCATCCGGTCTGTGCGTTTTCATGCTGGGCGGGCTCAGCTACATGATGCACCGGGAGGCGGGAGACACCCCGGGACAGGGGCGCGGCGCGAGATTCCACGAGTTCCTGCTGGCTGGCATCATTTTAAGCCTGGCGCTCGTTGGGATTATGCTCTACGGGCCGAAAGGGCCGGTAGTCTATCCGTAGGTGATTGGCATAACGAAAATCACTCTGTTTATATCCGGGATGGACTGCGCCGCCTGCGCCACGAACATAGAACGCAGGCTGAAGCGGTTGAAAGGCGTCGAAAGCGCTGCGGTCAACTTCGCGACCAACAGGGCGACCGTTGAATATGACGAGGCGAGGATCGCACCCGACGTATTCAGGGACGCGATAGAGGGCCTTGGTTTTGAGGCGCGGCTGCCTGTGGAAACCCTTGGGAACACTGCCGGGCGGGGCGGTGGGGTGGAGTGGCCTGCCGAAGCAGCAGACAAGGAACGACTGGCCAGGGAGAAAGAGGTGAAAGAGTTGGCTGCCAGGCTCGGATATACTGTCCTGCTGACCATCCCGGTGGTGCTGCTCGCATTGCCTGAGATGCTGAAGGGCATCGTCCCCCTGGAATACCCCGAATTCTTCATGAAGAACATGGCCGCGCTGCAGTTCTTCCTGGCAACTCCGGTGCTCTACATAAATCGGGAGTTCTTCACAAGAGGATTCCGCGGGCTCATCAACAGGATGCCAGGCATGGACAGCCTTGTGGCCCTTGGCGTCGGCACTGCCTATGCCTACAGCGTGGCTGTGGGTTTCGGTTTCATGGAAGGCAGCGTTTATTACGAGACCGCGGCGCTGCTTCTGACATTCATAGTGCTTGGTAAATACCTTGAGGCCATAGCCAAGGGGAAGACATCTGAGGCCATAAAGAGGCTGATGGGCCTGCAACCCAAGACAGCGCTTGTCATCCGTGACGGGAAGGAGATGGAAATCGCCATAAAGGAAGTCGTGGTGGGCGATGTCATAATCGTGAAGCCCGGCGACAAGATACCTGTGGATGGTATGGTGGCGGATGGGGCGAGCAGCGTTGACGAGAGCATGATAACCGGGGAAAGCATGCCTGTGCACAAGACAAAAGGCGACATCGTAATAGGCGCCACCATAAACAAGACCGGCTCTTTCAGATTCAAGGCGACAAAGATAGGGAGCGACACCATGCTGGCCCAGATAATAAAGCTGGTGGAGGATGCCCAGGGGAGCAAGGCGCCCATACAGAGGCTCGCTGACCTTGTGGCAGGCTATTTCGTCCAGGTGGTGATTCTGCTTGCGCTGGCGGCATCCGCCTATTGGTGGTTTTTCGCCGGCCAGTCGCTCATCTTCGCGATGACCATACTGGTATCCACCCTGATAATCGCATGCCCCTGCGCCATGGGGCTTGCCACGCCCACTGCGGTCATGATTGGCACTGGCAAGGGCGCTGAGAACGGCATACTGTTCAAGGACGCAGAGAGCCTTGAAATACTCCACAAGGCCGATATGGTGATATTCGACAAGACAGGCACCATAACGAAAGGGGAGGCGGTTGTGACCGACGTCGTGCCTTTCGGCATGACCAAGGACGAGCTGCTCAGGATAGCCGCTTCGGCCGAGAACAGTTCAGAGCACCACATCGCCCAGGCGATAGTGAAGATGGCGAAACAGAAGAAGCTGAAGATAGGCGAACCGAAGGCTTTCCTGGCGATTCCTGGCTATGGGATAACCGCGACATTCGGGAAGAATCGTGTGCTGATAGGCAACCTGGCCCTTATGAAAAAAGAGAAGGTGCATGTCAAGGAAGATATTTCTGCGGCCATCTACGAGCTTGAGGAACAGGGCAAGAGCGCCGTGGTTGTGGCTGCAGAAGACGAGCTTATAGGCATCATAGCCGTGGCAGACACCATAAAGGATAACTCGCGGGAAGCCGTCACGATGCTGAGGAAGATGGGCTACGAGAGCGCCATGATAACAGGGGATAATGAAAGGACAGCGATGGCGATAGCCAGGCAGGCGGGCATAGACAGGGTGCTGGCCCATGTGCTGCCCGAGGACAAGGCAGCCGAAGTGAAAAGATTGCAGAGGGAAGGAAAGAAGATCGTGTTCGTAGGAGATGGGATAAACGATGCGCCAGCCCTTGCCCAGGCAGATGTCGGGGTGGCCATAGGCTCAGGAACAGACGTGGCAGTGGAGAGCGGGGAGGTCGTGCTGGTGAAAAGCGACCTTCGGGACCTGGTGAATGCCATGGAGCTGAGCAGGTACGCCCTGGGGAAGATAAAACAGAACCTGTTCTGGGCTTTCGGCTACAATGCCATAGCTATTCCGGTCGCAATGGGAATACTTTACCCGTTCAACGGGTTCCTCCTGAGCCCGGTCATAGCAGGGGCGGCCATGGCTTTCAGCTCGATAAGCGTGGTAACGAATTCCCTGACGATGAGAGGATGGAGACCTAAGAGCGGAAAGTGAAGATGAAGCGCGATGGGATTTTTCCGTTCTTCGTTATCTCGACACCCTCGCCCTCCAACAAGATCGTTTTCGCCCGCGTCCCCCTAGCAAAACCGCCAACACCACCATCACCCCGTATAACTCGATGGCAGGGAACGGATTTGGAGCGGTTTTTGTTGAGGGCGTTGCCTACTGCACGACAAGCGAGACCTGCGTTCGCGGGAGCTGAAGCGCGAGTGTTTTTTGTTTTGTTGATTGCGCGGGCGATTTGCGAGTAGGTCGCCACTTTGCCTTTCGGGATGCGCTTGCAGGCGGAATAGACTTTTTCCGTGAATGTCATACAATCGATTTCTGGCGCGTTCCCCCTAAAAAGAATGATGCTGAGGGCGGGATTCGAACGCGTAGACATTCCCATCGACAATGCTGGTTTTTTAACCTGTAATGAGATGGGTATCGCATGAAGGGATACAGTCGCGCAGACTGGCTCAGGATGAAGAAGGAGGTTACGACCTGGGTCGGGCCCATGTCGAAAGCCAGGATTAACCGGAGGCTCAGGCAATGGGAAAGGAGCATCAATGACATGTCCTGGCGCCGCTCGGCCCCCATCCTCATCGAACGCATGCGCTCTATGAAACGACTTCTTGAGCGGCGTGAGTATCCCCATCCTGATTCGTTCTTCTTCGCCATCGAGGATTTGCCTTATATGGGCAAGGAATACTGGTTCCTTTATTTCGTCGTCCCTGGAAGCGACAGGCAGGTCGTGATAACCGCCGGGCGCTCCCAGGAGCCCGTCAAGGTAAACAAGACGAGCGTGAAGGACGCCGCCCCGAAGACGGCCGAGGATGCCGGCGCCAAGGTGGTGGACTGCGCGGCCGTCTGCTGGATGCACTCGGACAAGAAAGAGGTTTTCATCGATTCCGGGGGGCAGGTCGGGCTCTCGGCCCATGGAAGCGGGCATCGGATGTTCTTCAGGAAGGGCGGCAACGAGATGGTCGTCCAGGGGGCCTACCCGAGCTTCGACATCGTCCTGAAAAAAGCTGGTAAAGAGGTCTTCTATGCCAAAGCGAAGCCGAAGAAAGGCGGCCTTCCGTGGGAGATGCCCCCGCGCCTGATGGAAAATCCCCTTGTCAAGGGCTTCGGAGCCCTGCTGGTAAACTATTATTTCGATTTCACCGGCCGCATGAAGGGCAAACCCGTGAAGGGCAGGGCATACCTCCAGAAAGTGGTCGCCACAGTCCCGCTTGCACCGTGGAACTGGGTGCGTGTTGAATTCGCAAACGGGGATTCGCTGGATTATTTCGCAGGCAAGCCGCTAGGCGAGAAGATCGGCCCGCAGGTTCATTTCCTGTGCAACGATTTCGTGGAGATCCGGGGCAGGCGCATCAGGATGAACGACCTCAAGCTGCAAAGCTTCATGGATGGTGAGACGAGGCGGTGGGTGCTCAGCGGAAAGAAGCTGTTCATCTCCATGGAATCGTATTCCCTCCAGCCGTTCTCGATGAGGCAGAACACCCAGTTCCAGTACGACGAATACCTTGTCCGCGTCAACGACTTCGTCATGAAGGACGGCAAAAAGACATATACGCTGAAGGATATGGGCCCGGCGAGCGGGATAATAGAGGATGCTTACGGATATCTGCTTTAACTAAAAAGGTTCGCTAGGGGCTTGGCCTCCCTATTGTTCGACGCTTCGAACAATGGGCACATTGTTGCATGCAACAATATTGTTCGGCCAAGTCTAGCAATTTACAGTCAGTTTTTTGGTTCTTTTTTCCTGAATTGATAGTGATATGAATACTTATTTAGGATAAAGAACAAGCGAGGGGTCCCCAAGGAGATTATCACTACCCTGCAGCGTAATGCCATTTCCCGAACCTAACCAGCTCATGGAGCCGTCTTCGGGTTTGAAATCAGCAATTTTTTGTTTCCATTGAGCTAGTAGAGACGATTCAATTGTTTTGGATGAATAAAATGCATCACCTACGGACGCCCCTGTGGCCATCTTCAAGTAGAAGGCATATGTGAATTCCGGGGAAACGACTATTATCGGTCCCGGGACTTTTTTTATTAAGGCTTCGTTAAACGAGTCGTCAAAAATTGAGTTGTATTGAGCTGGATTATCCGGATTCGGATTACCTGATACGTAGAAAGTCCCGACCGAACATGAGAGCATCTGCATCAGTGGCATTACCCCAGTGAATTGTGAATTTGATAAACCAATGGTATTTGAGCCGGGTTTGAGTGGTGCGCTGAGTACGCTGTGGCCACCATGAAAATGCTCGAGCATCATTGTTTTCGCTCCCAGAAAGAGGGATGTGAATGCTTCGGAATCTTTATCTGAAAATTTATTCTCGCTATCAACCTTGAACGAATGGAACTCGAATGCAAAGCCCGCCTCCTGGGTAGCGCGTTTTGCACCGATTATTCCAGTCTCACAATTAATTTTTATGGCCCAAGTCAGTTTGTCTTCTCTGAAATTCGCATTTTCGTTGCATTCTGATGGGATTATATCGTTCTCCTGAAGCGAGGCGTCGGACAAAGCAACTAACTTTCTCTCAAACCCTCCTTTTTCTGCGACCATGGCGCCCTGAATGGTTTTTTTAGAAATCGCGCTTACTTCGTTAACGGTGCGTACAGGCCATCGCCCTACAAATATGAAATCGGTTCCATTCGGAGTGGCGCTATCCACTGCGTCATTAAGTCCGTCTTTTTCTGGATCCCAATCATGTGGGTCTGCGAAAAAAACATCAGTATACTCCTCTGACCGATACCTTTCTCCAGGGAGATTGCGATAATAATATCCGCTTGGCACATTCCATGGGGACTCAAGAGAATTCATTTGAAGGTGTGCTCCGGGTGAGGCAATACCTTCAGCTAATTGCTGATTCACTTGTGTGTCTCCTACCAATAATGCAAAGGTGTCTCCGTCTGATCGTAGGTTGTGTATCGCGGCCTTTATCTTATCTGCAAGAAGCGCTCCAGTATAATTTTTGTCAGTCCAGTCCACCGTAAGAATTGCGCTGTCAAATCCGATGCCGGCTTTCCATTCTGCAAAATCTTTAAGCGAATCCACAAACATCGGCCGGGTTACGATGATGTAGTTGAGAGTTCTTCCAAGGCACTCTTCATCCCGGCAGAGCGTGCCAGTGGTTGCGTGCGAGGCTGTTTTCGCTTTCGAATCGGTAAGGCCGGAATCTGATGAAATGAAGACGCTGAGTGCCCCTAATCCAAGGGCAAGTGCCGCACCTTTCAGATGGTGCTTTAGCCAACTTCGAGGTCTGGCCTCTTCAGAGCGATGGTTCTGCTCTTTTTTTATCGTGCTTATCACGATATTAATACGTATAAAAACATTTATAAACACAATAATGAGAGTAATTACGGATCGCAGCGACCATCTTTTGCAATTTTGTGGTGTGTTGGTTTAACTAAAAATAAGAGCGCTAGGGGGGAGATTTGAACTCCCGGACGCTTGCGCGCAAAAGGTTTCCGCAACGCTTTTTACAGCCCGTTTTTGGGCGCTTTTTCCTAAAAAGCGCGATAGCAACCTTTCGCCCTACCGGACTAGGCGACCCCAGCGTGAAAACAGAAGTCACGCAGTAGCTGGGGGTGCGATGACCGAAACGTCGGTCAGCTGCACCCCAGCGTGATAATGGATACGTTTTACGCGTCAGAATTTTAAATTAAACGACTTTGCCCCACGCGCTGAGGCGCCACCGCTGGCCGATCTTCCTGGAAAGAGCGACATGCATGTCCTTGTAGGCAACGATCGGCTGCTTCAGCTTTATGGTGGCGATGCCTTTGGCGAGCTTCGCCAGAATCCCTACGCCGGTGCAGGTATGGACGTTCACCACAACAGGCTCGTTCTCACGGAGTGGCACATTCTGCATATCGGCCCGCTCCAGCAGGCTGTATTTCACGTTGAGCGTATCGACCGGATCCGGGACCTCGCCTTTCCTGCCCACCACTGAACCGACGAGCGCATCAGACTTCGTGAGCGAAGGGTCCATCGTAGTAGCCACCGCGACAAGACCGCCTGGCTTGGCGCTTTCCAGCACTTCGGTCTCCTCCATCAGGCTCTGGGCCTTGCATACCACGGAGGTGGGCTTCGCACCTTCCTTGCGCATGATGCCGGGCTTTATTTCTATCTCGTCGCCGGCCTTGAGAATGCCCTGGACTATGGAGCCGCCGAGCACGCCGCCCTTGAGCTCCTTTAGTGAAGAGCCGGGCCGGTTGACGTCGAATGAACGCGAAATGTACATCCTCAGCTGGGCATTCTCATCGTGAGGCGGGGGTTTCATGACCTCGTTTATGTTCTTGAGCAGGACGTCCATGTTGAGGCCGGCATTGGCCGACACGGGTATGATTGGCGCGTTCTCGGCCACAGTACCCTTCAGGAACGCCTTTATCTGCTTGTAGTTCTCTATCGCCTTCTCTTTGGTGACCAGGTCTATCTTGGTCTGGACGATTATGACGTTCTTTATGCCTGTCGAGTTGAGCACGAGCAGGTGCTCCGTGGTCTGGGGCTGCGGACAGGGCTCGTTGGCGGCTATCAGGAACAGTACGCCGTCGAGGATGCTGGTGGCCGCTATGACCGTGGTCATCAGCGTCTCATGGCCGGGCGCATCCACTATGGACAGCTTCCTGGCGAGCTTCGGCTTGCCGCCGCATTTCGGGCATTTGGCATCGGCCGAATAGAGGTCGCACTTCTGGCAGTGATATATATAGGCATCAGCATAGCCGAGGCGGATGGATATCCCCCTCTTTATCTCCTCGCTGTGGGTGTCTGTCCATTTGCCCGTGAGCGCCTTGGTGAGGGTGGTCTTGCCATGGTCGACATGGCCGAGCATGCCGACGTTCATCTCAGCCTGCATTATTTCTTCTCCGTTTTCTCAGCTTTGGGGAAGAGCTGCTCGAGCGGCACGGTGCCGGCCTTCTTGACCTTGGCATTCACCTGCATAATCTCGGTGGAATATGTGTTGCCGCGCATGTAGCGCCTCTTCCTCGCGCCTTTCTCGGACGGCCTGAAGCCGACACCCGCGCTTGTGAGGATGAGCTTCTTGGCCGACCCGTGCACTTCCACACGCATGGGGAAGCCGCTGCTGTCGCTTCCGCCAGTCAGCTCGAGGCTGTATCCCGCCGCGCCGACCAGGTTGCCGTCCAGCTCGTCGCCTATCTTCTTGCCGATCAGGCTGGATTCCTTGTCCTTCGCGAGCTCAATCTGGTAGCTCTTTCCGCTGGATTCTGATATCACTATACGCATTTGTCCACCTCAATATAAGTAGATTGAAAAGAATTGGCAGGATTTGATTTAAAAAAGAATAGGAAAGGAAAAAAGAGGAAAAAAGGAGAAGCTCTATGAGTTCTTCAGCTTCGCCTTGTAGACATAGCCGTCTTTGCCAAGGTAGTACATGTAGCCTGATTCCTTGGAGATCTTCTCTCCGCCTACCTTTTTCTTCCTCCCTTTCTTGTTGTGCTTCATAGGAGCTGCCCAGACATAGCCGTCCTTGCCTACGAAGTACAGATATCCGTTTTCCCTAGAGATTTTTTCGCTTCCGATTTTCTGTCCCATGTAGTCACCTTCTTGGCCCCCCGCGGGAGCGTTTGTCGATTGCACCCATATCACCGAGGTATATTTTATAAAGCTATCGTCGGTGCAACGTCGGAAAACATAGCTTTTAAAACCACCAGAGCGGATAGGCGCTCATGTTCTCCGCGTTCGCACGGCCGAAGCCATGCAGCATAATGTCGACGTTGCGCGATACGGAGGGCTCCTGGCACCTCTCAAAGCTGGCGAAAAGCACCAATACTACTTACGTATATGTGACCAAGCTGATGTCCGAGCTCCAGAAGAACGGGTTCGTGACCATAGAACCGAAGGGCAAGAAAAGGATTGTGAAGCTGACTGAGAAAGGGATGACGGTCGCCAAGGCGATAGAGGAACTGAAAAACAGCCTTGAAGGTTGAACGCGCAAACATCGCCAAGACACAATATGCTGGCTAGACCGCCCGTATCGCCGTGCTCTTCTTGATGTAGCTGAGCACCTTCTCGAAGTTTATGTAGTGCGCGAACACGGTCACTTCCACAGGATAGTTGCCTTCCTTGGTCTGGCTGCTGGACCAGAGCGGGATCTGCACCTCGATGCTGTCGCCGGCCTTGAGCTCACCGACGCGCTTCTCCGCGGCCTTGTTTATGCATGCGGGATCGAAGCCGAGCATGGCATCCTTGGGCAGCAATGCATCGACCGACACGAGCTGCGGCGAAGCAGAGACGTTCTTCACCTTGACGAGCAGGTTGACCGAGCTCTTGGCTTTCGCCGAGAGTCGGAGCGGCGCGAACGCGATGGTCACGTTGAACGGGTTTGAACTCTTGGCACCCGCAGGAGGAGCCTCGGAGGGCTTCTCGCTTCCCAGTATAGAATCCCAGAATCCCATGCTATCACCTTTGTGCATATCAGCATTATATTATTAAAACAGCTACGGCGATGACGGATGTCCACTTGCCGTTCTTGTCCGCGACGGCGGACTGGGTGGTGTTGGTGGTCCGCACGATTTTTCCGCTCATCTTGAAGTACTGCTCGCGCTCATCCCAGGCCTTCTCGGTGTCGAATTCCATGCCCAGAGTGGATGCCAGCATGGAGGCCGCCAGGTCCTCTGCGTATTCGCCGGCCTTCTCCTCTGTCTGGCCGAACGCATGGTGCTCGCTGAGGTAGCCGTACATCTCCTTCTCGGAAGGGATGGCGCACCCTATCGAGGCCGCAAGCAGCCGGTTGGGCTCATTGGATGCGGTGCGCGACATGACCACGAACAGCACCTGGCCGTTCTTGAGCTCCTTAAGCCCTTCGGCCCTGGAAACAATCTGCGCGCCAGGGGCCAGTATGCTGGAGACAGAGACCAGGTTGTAGGGCGCGATGCCTGCATCACGCAGGGCGAGCTCGAACGAAGTGAGCTGCTCGGTGCTCCTTCCGACGCCTTTCGTGAAAAAGACTTTCTTGGGTACGAAATCCATATCAATGAGATTCGAGAGAAGTATTTAATAAGATTAATTCCAAGAACTTAATCTCAATCTTCAACAAGAGGTGGAGTCAGATGGAGTACCAGCACAAATTATTGCTATTGGCCGCGCTGCTCGTGGCAGTGGCGCTCTACGCGTTGACCACGACCGGAACGCCACCGGAGATAGTACAGAACACCAGCGAGGCCCAGTCCCTGCTGATGACGAGCGTGGGCTTCGGCAAGGGCCTTGGCGATTACACATATTCCTACAGCGAGGTCATGAACGGTTACCGGACGTCCTACATAATCACGAAAGCCGGGGATGAGGCGGTGGTCGAGATACAGAATCCGCTTTCCACCAAGAAGATATATCTTCTGGCCAACGACACCATACTTTGCATAAAATACCCCATAGAGGAGTCGTGCTCTTCCATACAACAGAACGCTGAGATGCAGAACTACGTCAGCTTCGTGAGGTCCACGCTCTTCAACGACACCAACATAGCTAAGGCAGAGGGCAATACGCAGTACCTCATCACCAAGGGACATGTGGTGTTTGAGAGTGCCATAGAGGACAAGATAGTGTCCGGGGTGGCCTGCAGACAGGTCACCTATGATATAGATTACTCCAACGCGACTGTGGATGACGCGGCCAGGTACGGCATAGGCACGGCATCGCCCAAGAAGTACCATCTCACGGTCTGCGTGAATCCGGAAACAGCGCTGGCGTACGACACGACGCTCACCTACCAGGACAAAGGCATGGATAACACGCGCGTCACGCGGGTGGTCCTGTTCAAAGCAAGCGCTGGCGCCATAACGCCGCCGGCCGAGCTCTCAGGGGATGCAGTCGGGGTATTCAGGAAAGAGAGGGAGAAATGGGTGGAGCTGGCGACCTGCTACACCGACAAGCAGGGCGATGACAGGGACAGCTGCGCCGCGGACATGGCCCTCAAGTTGCGCAGGAAAGATATCTGCGAGCTGGCTGGCGCCAGGAAGGACACGTGCCTGCTCTCCGTGGTGCCATACACCAGGGACCAAACGATATGCACGGCCATATCGGACAGCGCCTACAAGGACGACTGCTACGGAGTGCTGGGGGATGTCCTCAAGGACAGCTCCTATTGCGCATATATCCAGGATGCGACGAAGAAGGCGAAGTGCATGGAGGTGTCGGCCCCATCCGAGGTCTCAGACGGTGCGACAGGGGGCGATGAAGCCGTAGAGGGCAACCAGAGCAGCGGCGAAACCAACCAGTCTGAAGGCGCTGGGACCAGCGATGTGGACATCAACAAGCTCCTGGACTACATAGACAAAATGGACACCCAGGACAACCAGACCGGCACCAACGGGACCAACACGACCAACGGCACAGGGTGATGGCGCTGAAAATCGCGCTCTTCACCGACACCTACCTGCCACAGATAAACGGCGTAGCTATATACATCTCTGATATCGTCAAGGAGCTGTCCAGGGAGCACGAGGTGGTGCTTTTCGCGCCCGGTGAAGGCAGGCTCAGGATGGAGAGGGTCTCCCCCAGGTTCAGGATATGGTGGATACCGTCCTCACCGTTCCCGTTCTATGAGGGCTATCGCATAGCAGCCCTGGATTACAGGAAGATAAGCGACCTGCTCCGGAAGGAAAAACCGGACGTGGTGCATGCCCATGCGCCCATAAATCTCGGCCTCCAGGGCATATTGGCCGCGAAGAGGAAACGGATACCGACCATAGCGACATATCACACCCACTACCCGGACTATGTCCCCCATATCGTCAGCATCAAGCTGCCCAAGGTGCTGCGCCATGCCACCGAGTTCACCGCAAAGAAGTTCGTCAAGCACACATTCGGCATGGCGGATGTGGTCACAGCTCCGACCGAGGAGCTGGTGTCAGAGCTGTGCTCCTATGGCATGGCTAACGTGGTGTATCTCCCTAACGGGATAGACCTCTCCAAACTGGAATGCACAAAGAAGGACGTTGCCGCTTTCAGGAGAAGGCACAAAATACCCCCACGAAAGAAGGTCGTGCTTTATCTGGGGAGGATAAGCTTTGAGAAAAGGCTGGATAGGCTGCTGGAGGCTTTCAGAAGCATCGAAAAACGCGATCGCGTGCTGGTTATCGCAGGCGGCGGACCGTACCTCAAGGGATTCAAGGACATCTCCCGCGACCTCGGCATAAGGAACATCATCTTCACAGGATACGTGAGAGCTGATGAGCTCGGCGCGGCCTACAACTGCGCCGACATATATGTATCGGCCTCTGACAGCGAGACGTTCGGCCTGACCTTCGTGGAAGCCATGTATGCCGGGGTGCCGGTCATAGGGGTGGCCAGGCTGGGGCCCAAGGATATAATAAAGGACGGCAGGAACGGCATCCTCGTGGGGCCTGGAGATACGGACTGCCTGGCCCGCAACATGGAGAGGCTGCTCGACAACCCGGCCCTCAGAAGGAAGATGGGAAAGGCGGCCAGGAAGACCGCCCTTAAGTATTCCATAGAACGCAGCGCAGAGAGAACCCTTGAGCTATACCGCTCGCTCAGGGCCGGGATGTGAGTGAATTTACGTAATCTTCGGCATAGATCCGGGCATAAAGACAGGATACGCCATATTGGACCTGAAGGGCGCCCTGGTGGCGAGCGGCTGCGTCAAAGAGGCCAGCGACGAGACGATAGTGAAGGTGGTCTCTACGGTCGGCGTGCCTGTCCTTGTCGCTTCAGATACCCACCCGCCATCGCATTTTGTCCAGAAGGTAGCGGCCAGGCTCAACGTCAGGGTGTTCTCCCCCAGGGAGAGCCTCAAGAAGACAGAGAAGAAGGAGATGGGAAGCGGCATAGCTGATATCCATGCCCGGGATGCCTATGCGGCCGCCATAAAGGCCTATAGGAGGTACCAGAACCGCCTAAGGCAGATAGACGCCATGGGCCTGCCGGACAGCGAAGAGCTCAAGAAGATGGTCATAACGGGCCACAGGATTGCGGAGCGGCTGGAGACCCAAACATTTAAATATAAAGAATGAGGAATTAGTATGGTTATCTGTTGCAATGGGTGATGCTGTGACTGTCAGGAAAAACAATGCTAAGAGTTCACGACAATTGACGAAGAAATCAAAGAGGCACGTCGTGACTTCTAAACGGAATGCTCATAAGGCCAGTCCTAAAAAGGTGGCAAAAGCCTCTCTTAGGAGGCCTGTAAAGAGGGTACCGGTCATGAAGGGCCGGTTGAAGGCAACCAAGACCAGGATTAAAACTGCCAAGGCGCTCAAGGCGAAGATTAAGGTGGTCAAGACACCCCTAAAGGTCACGGCAGCCATAGCCAAGAAGGAGAAAACGCTGGAGAAGCCGGTGAAGAAGGAACTCACCGAGAAGGAAATAGCCGTCCTCCGGCAGGAGCATGCCCGGAAGATATCCAGGGTACTCGGTGATTCCTCCGTGAGGCAGAACCTCATAGGCATAGGCGGCGAGAACGCCCTGGCGATCGTCAGGAGCTTCTATGGGAACCATAGCGACGAAGAAATCGCCAAGACGCTCAAGATAAAGATAAGCGACGTGCGCGCCACGCTCAACAGGCTGCATAACGAAGGGCTCGTCAACTACCTGAGGGAGAAGGACAGCGAGACCGGATGGTATTCCTATAGCTGGACGCTCAACCATGCCAGGATGGAAAGGTGGGCGAACAGCCAGGTCACGAAGCTCAGCGCCCTCACCGGCAACGGAGTGGACTATTATTTCTGCCCGTCCTGCGGCACTTCGAGCATAATCAACTTCGAATCCGCGGCCGGCATGGATTTCAGATGCGAGCGCTGCAACAGGCTGCTGGAATTCATAGATGAGAAGAAGATGACCGAACTGCATGAAAGAAAGGTTTAAGTTAGATAGCCGCTAAGGGTAGCCGATGAAGACCGATGGACGGATACAAAACCGATCTCAAATTAAAAGGAGGTTAAAAAGGAACCGTAGGTTCCTTTTACGGGGTGGGTTTTGAATGAAGACGCAGGAACTCAATGTCTACATGGTCCTTTTCAACAAGGACAGGATACTTCTCCTTAAGCGGACCAACGGATTCTGGGAATTCCCGGGCGGCGGAGTGGATTGGGGGGAGGACCCGCGGGATGCGGCCATCCGCGAGACCAGGGAAGAGACAGGGCTCACGGCCCATGACGCTGGTTTCGTCATGATAACCTCTGCCACATATCCAAAAGGCGAGGACGAAAAGCACTCGGTCTATATCGTCTATAAGGGCCAGACCGACAGCCTGGAGGTCAGGATGTCATCTGAGCACGTGGAGCACAGGTGGCTCGGCCTGACGGAAGCCAGGTTCATGAAGATGGCCATGAACGCCGAAGGCGTACTGGACTATCTCTGATCACCTGACTTCGCCATTTCACTTCTTCCGGTCATTCGTGGCTCTACTCAGATAGACCATAGTGATGCAGTCTCCGTCCATACTGGGGCTCCATCGGCAGACGCGGCCATACCCAGGCCGTTACTGACGAACTCAGGGATTACATCGACTTGAACTCGAGCAGCATCTTCTCCAGCTCTTCGGTGGTCAGCATGAGCAGGGAGCTGCTGTCCAGTTCCATCTTGGTTATCAGGGGCGCCACCGAGACCGAAGAATTCAGGAGCGTCTGGAAACTGGTCTTGTCGGCCTGGTTCTTGAACAGTATGATGGATATCCCGCGGCCTATGGTCGGCAGTGTGTTCTTCAGGAGCACGTGCGGATCGCCGCTCTTCTCATAGAAGTGCAGGTACATCTGCTGGCCGACCACCGTGAGCACGCTGTCGGCCTCCTTAGATTCGTCGAGCTGCGTGAAGGGGATGGCATTGTTGACGCAGATGTCGCGCAGCCGGCGCATGATGGCCAGGTACTCTATGGAGCGCTTGGACTTCTCCTCCCAGCTTACGAGCCCGTAATAGCCGATGGCCTCTTTCACCCTGCCCCTCTTCTCAAGGCTGTCGAGCAGGAACTCCACGTTGTAGTCGGTTATGTATATGGGCTTGCCCTGGTAGAATATGTCCTTGAAGCCGTTCTTTATCTCTGACACCGCCAGCGGGGTGCAGTGCCACCTGTAGGTCTCGTTTGTCTTCTCGAATATGCTCAATATGGAATCAGGCTGCAACGCTATCTTGGTCCTTGCCACCGGCGGGAAGTCAGGTATGTCAAGCGCGAAGTATATCGCCTCCTGCCTTGCGAACAGGACGCCTATGCCGACGATGCCCCCGGTGAGGACTATCATGATGATGAACAGCGGGTCGGTGAATATGTACTTGACGGCCTGGCGGCTGAACGGCACTTCCACCGTGAGCCCGCCTGCGGTGAACGAGAATAGGTGGTCGCCCAGTGGGAGCGGGGCATCTCCTGTGAACTCGCCCACATTGATCTTCATGTTGTTGACGTCCGTGAACTCGTATGTGCCATATTTGCCGTCGTCAACCGTGGCCGAGACTTCGCTGAGCTCGTAGGGTTCGTCCTCCATGGTTATGTCGAAGTAGTAGCTGGCGAGCTCCTTGGGGTCCTGGCCGACCAGGGTGATGTCTATGGACACGACCTTCATGTAGACCTGGGTGTAGATATTGCCCTCGTCATCCACGAGCCCCACGATGTACTCCCCGCGGTCTATGTATATGGGTATGTCGAAGGACTTGTCAGCCTGCACATTGACGTTGCCCTGGCTGATGCTCTGGACCTCGGTGCCGTTGCTGTCGGTCATGGTGAGGTACATGTTGGGCTGGGCCGCCTGCGGCTCGCGGAGCATGGCGTTCATCCTGATGGGGTTGCCGCTGATGTTGGTGGGCACGACCTTGCCGCCGAGCTCTATGAACATGTCATTGTCCCTTTTCTTCTCCAGCCATAGGTAGAGCGTCTCCTGCACCGGGAATTCTGAGGTCGAGGAATAGCCGGTGAAATCCACCTTCACGGTGGCATTGGGTTTGACGAACTGTTCGGAGAAGAAGTAGCTCTGGCCCGCATAGTAGGACTGGTTGTCGAAGAAATACTCCGTGGGGGGCGCGTTGGCCTCCACCCATGGCACCGTGAAGATGATGGAGGACACGTCATCTGCCGCGCTGGTGAAGTTGCCGCGCCATCCGCCATCGAGCGTCTGCGGCAGGAATATGAATGCGCCGTTCGCCCTCGTGGCGACGCTTATTGAGCCGTATTCCAGGCTGCCGCGCCACCCACCCCCTGGATCGACACGGTAGAGCGGCTGGTAGAGATGCATCTCCTCTTCGGTCTCAAGCTGGATGTTCTCGTCGAACCTGAATGACAGGGTCTTGAGGGTCTGCTGCGGAGTGGTCTGGACGAGCGTGCCGTTGAGCATCTTGGTGAATGGCTGGCCCAGGTATATCACCACGACGCCCCGGTCAGCGAGCGTGGTCGGCGTTATCATGCTATCGACGCCGAGCATCTCCATAGGTATGACCCCGCTCGGCACGATGACGACCGCCCCACGCGGTATGGTCTCGAGCTGCTTCAGGGTGATCTCGTTGAGTATGATCTTGTGCTTGGCCAGGTTTGAGCGCAGGGCTATTATGAAGTCGGGGTACATGCCGGCTTCGAAACGTTCGCTGTTGAGTATGAAGACCTCTGACGGGAGCTCCTCGTCGTAGGTGGAGATGTTGATTGTATAGTTGACGATATTGCTGGTGTTGTAGTCTATCATGACCACCGCGACATGCTGGGGGTCCCCCCTCTCGCCTGAGCTGAGTATGTCACCGCTGATTATGGTGTTGCTTATGTCAGGCTTCTCGGAAGGCGGATTGAATTCGGCTGGAGGTCCAAGGACCTGGGTGTTCAGGAACAGCCAGCCCAGGGCCAGCACGATTATAGCTATGAAAACGAATGCGCCGAACACCATGAAATTGAAGCCGCCCGGCGGTGCCTGGGAGACCGGGGCCCCGGCAGGCTTCTCCCCCTTCTTGTGGGTGAGCCGGCCGCGGAAAAGATCCTTTATCCTCTCTATGGGCGGGCGCTCCTTCTTCTTGTAGTGACCTGTGTACAGGTACTTCTTCTTGAGCTCGAACCTGTAGGTCTTCTTCTTGGTCTTCGCGTCAGTCTCTGCCATAGAAACACTACTGGAGGACTTCCAGATAACCTTCGTTCACCAGCTTGTTGAGCATCTCCTCCACACGCGCGTCGGAGATCTTGAACAGTTTGGCGAACTCCGTGATATTTATGGTGCCGCTGTGCTCGGAAACCCATTCCTGCAGCTTTGTCTTGAGCGCATCATCGGAAAGGCCTTCGAGCTGCTGCACCCTGAGCCGGAACTCATCGTTCTGGGTCTTGAGCTCATAGTTCTGGGATGTCAGCGCCTGGCTCTGCTCGGTCAGGCGTTCCACCTTCTTGCGGTAGTCATCCACCTCTTTCTTGAGCGAGTCGTAGGCCGTGTAGAGCTTGGTGTAGTCCATGGTGACCGAGGCAGCCAGCTCCTTTATGGAGTTCTCCACCAGCTGGTAGAGCGTCTTGTTGTCCACCTGGTAGTAGGACTCTATGAGCGAGAGGACGTTGAGCAGGTAGCGGATGACATCCACCCTCCGTTTCTTGGGACCTATCTCAGGCGGGATGGTGTAGAGCACCTCCACCTCGTCATCCTTTATCTTCACGATAGAGAAGAGGTATGGGTTCTTGTCTATGTCCCTGCTCTCCACGTATATCACGTTCAGGATGTCCTTCTCGGGCGCGATTTCCAGGAAAGAGATGGAACGCAGGATGGTCGCCAGATCCTTGGGCTTGCCCTTCAGGAGCTTGCCCTTTATCTTGAAGGCATCCACCTGGGGCGGGTGCAGCGGCTCTGCTCCCCCGCCTTTGGCGGCTGGCGCGGCAGGCACAGGACCTGCGGCGGGCTTGTCCGGTTTGGCTGGCAGCGGCAATGGCATCTCATCTCCTCCTCTTGGCCTTGGGGGCCCCTTTAGTGGACAGTTCCTGTTCGGGCCCCTTCTCTTCGGGCTTCTTCGGCACCGGGGCAGACGCTGACCAGGCCGGCATAGAAGTCTGGGGCGCGCCCACTTGTTCTATGGCGGGCGCATATCTGAAGATGGGCAGGAGCAGCACGAAACCTGCCACCACGAACGCTGAGGCGATGGCCCAGGCATCCAGCCTGCCCGACGTCACGATGGAATAGAACAGCAGCAGGATGACGAAACCCGCGAAGATGCTGGCGAACAGCATGGTCTTCTCGAAGGACCGCCTCCTTTCCATATGCTTGGGGATGCAGGTATCGCAGACGAAAAGCTCGTTGTTCTGGGCGACGCCGAGCGCCCGCTTCACGGCACGTATGGTCTTTATGATGCGGTCCTCGCGGATAGGCACGGCCCTCTTGCCTGAAACATCAGCCTGGCACGTGATGCATACTTTCATAGCAAAACCTCGTCAATCCTCCAGGATGACCTGGCTTATCTCGCGGCCGACGCCTCCGCTCTTCTTGAGGTCCACCTTGCCGAATACGTTTATGATGGTGATGTCATCTATGCCGGCATCCTTGAGGAAATCGCCGATGTTCCTGCGGGCGATGCCGCCGCGCTCCAGCACGATGACGAAGGACACCACGTCCATGCGGCGGTTCGCCTTGTCAAACGACTTGGTGAGGTCCTCCAGCTTGTCATCCGCCAGACCGAACTGGCGCAGCTTCCTCCTGAAATCCTCCTTAAGGAACGAAACGCTTCTTGACACTGCAACATCCCTCCTCTGTTTTTCTGTAAGAACATCAGTAAGGTCAAGGAAGTACTCCTTGCTCGGCTCCTCTCCCTCGATCTTGCTTATCAGGAAAGTCGGGGGGTATGGAGTCGGGAGCGTAAGGGAGAGGTTCACGGCGCACTGGCCGACACCCAGCCTGCTTATCTCCTCGCGCATATAGCTGCTGAAATTGAGGGAGCCCTGGAGATAATCCAGGAACTTCTCGAACTTGACCTTCAGCATGAATGTGGTGCCCACGTTTGAGAATATGGCCTCGCTGATGTCCGTCGGGTTCTGGGACGCAATTATCATGGCGAAGTTGTACTTGCGGCCTTCGCGGACGATCATGACCGCATCGCTGTTCTCGTCCTTGCCTATCTTCCAGGCCTCGTCCAGCACGATCAGGAGCCTGAGGCCCTTGAAGTTGGACCATCCTTCCAGCCTCATCTTCTCCTTGATGAACTGCAGTATCGTGAGCGCGGCCAGGGCGCGGGACGTCTCGTCTGGCAGGCCTGCCAGATCCAGGTCCACCAGCCCTGAGGTGATAATATCGTCCAGCTTCACCGTGCTTTGCTGGGCGAAGAAGTCCTCGCCTGCCTTGGTGAATTGCTTGAGGCGGTAGATGGCGTTCTCCAGCTCAGCCGGGAACTCATAGGAGCCCACCTGGGCCGCCTCTGTCAGCACACGCACAACGTCCTTGAGGGTGGGGGCTGAAAGCGGCTTGCCCAGCTCGTCCTTCTGCTCCCTTACATCCATCCTGAACTTGTTCTCTATGTAGACCTTCTCTATGGCCTGCTCTGTGAGACGCCTCTGCTCAGGGTAGTTGGTGATATCGGTGAGCAGCTCCAGGGTCCTCATGACCTGCTTTATGCGGTCATAGGGCTTCATGCCGCCCAGATCGAGCAGGTTGAGATAGGAACCCTTGCCCAGGGAAATGACCTTGCCGCCGGTCTGCTTCACCCAATCCCTGTACTCGCCCGCCCAGTCTATGATGAGGGCGTTGCTGTTCCAGACGAAAGCCGCACGGAGCAGGAACGTCTTGATGAAATAGGACTTGCCTGAACCTGATATACCGACCACCGCTATGTGCGGGTTGGCCACGTTCTCGAAGCTCCAGTAGAAAGGCACGTTGAATATCTTGGTCCTGCCGATGTAGATGGAGTTTGTCGGATCACCGAACAGCACCTCCATGGGCGGCTCCGGTGGATATACGAGGAGGCTGCGCCTGGCTATGGTGGTGTTTGGAAGTTTGACGAGCTTAAGCTTGCCTGCTATGGTCATCAGACCACACTCTCTTCAAGCTCCTGGGCGGTTACCGGGAAGAACTTCTCCCATTCGAAGCATTTCAGCATCTCATCGCCGGTGAGGTTGACTACTTCCACGTTCAGGGCGTTGGCCAGGACGGTACGGAGCTCGTTGGCCTGGGTGCGCGCCGCTGCGATCGCCGCGTCCTTGCTGAGCCCGACTGCGGTGGTCTGGGCATAGGCGATGACACCCATGGGCTTCACGCCTTTTATCAGGCGCGAGAGCTCCGCATCCCTGACCTGCACCTCCTTCTCCAGCTTGTCCATCCTGAGCACGTCGGGCTGGGCCTTGTCCCTTTCCCTGGCCAGCCTGAGCTGGGCCTCGGCCCTCTTGGTCTCTATCATCTTCCTTTTCTCGCCCACATCCTCCACGAACAGGATATAGGCGACCTTCGTGACGTATTTGAGGTTTGATATCGCCCTCTCGAAGAACTGGGTGTACGCCAGGTTCTCCTCAGCGCTCTTCTCGGTCGCGGATTCGAATATCTTGATGCCAAGGAAGGCGGATGCATAGAAGACGCCGCCCGCGTTCTTGACTATGACGTCCTGGGACGGTGGGATCTCATAGCCGGTGTCGGTCATGATGACGATTTTTGCTCTTTCGGTGACCAGTGGTATGAACAGATAGCCGTACTTCCAAAAGAGGACGCCGAACAGCGACCCCAGCCCGGCCAGCAGGCCTCCGATGAGGGCGAACGGGCCCACCCCTGCGGAACCGCCTATGAAGGCGAGCAGGGCCCCCACAATCCCGACAACTATGCAAGCTATCGTATAAGTCTTCGCACCACCAGTAATGGCCATGAACATCCCTCTGGGTATTCACCATAACATAGACAGCACGGTATAAAAATCAATCCTTGACGGCCGCCTCGACTATCCTGGCTGCGCTCCCGGTGTACGTTGTGTAGTCGAACAGCTCGTCTGCTTCTTTCTTCGTCAGCAGTTTCCTTTCCACCACCAGCTCCCTGAGATGGCGCTTCCTGGCAAACGCCTCCTGGGCGAGCTGGCGCACGGCCTCATGGGCATCCTGCCTGCCGAGCTTGCCGGATTCCACCAGGTGTATCATGATGCGCTCGGACATTATCAGACCCTGGGTGAGCTCGAGGTTGCGCTTTATGTTGTCAGGGTAGAAGACAAGACCAGCCAGTATCTTGTCCAGCTCCATCGCCATGTAATCCACGCAGATGAAACTCTCGCCGAAAATCGCGCGTTCGTTGGCGCTGTTCGTCAGGTCGCGCTCGTGCTCGAGCGGGATGTTCTCCATCGCTACGATTGCGTTCGCCCTCACCAATCTTGCGAGCGAGCACACCCTCTCGCTCTTATGTGGATTCCTTTTCTGCGGCATTGTGGACGAGCCGACCTGTTTTTGGGTGAACGGCTCTGATATCTCTCCTATCTCGGTCCTCTGGAGGTTCCTTATCTCCTTTGCGACCTTCTCCATCAATGCGGCTGTGAACGCGAGCACGCAGAGCACCTCGGCATGCCTGTCCCTCTGGACCACCTGGTTGGTGACCGGGTCCTCTTCCAGGCCGAGCTCGCCCATGACGAGCTTCTGTATCTTCGGGCCGTCCTTGCCGAATGTCGCCATCGTCCCGACAGCGCCTGACATCTTGCCCACTGCGATGCGCTTCTTCGCCTCAGCCAGCCGTTCCATATCGCGCTTCAGTTCCTGATAATACAATGCGAACTTCATGCCATAGGTGGTCGGCACGGCATGCTGGCCATGGGTCCTTCCTATGCAGACCGTTCCCTTGTGCTCCAATGCGAGCTTTTTCAGCGTGGATGCGAGGGTGGCGAAGCGCTTCTCGAGCAGGGTGATGCCTTCCAGGAATATGAGCGCGGTGGCGGTATCCTCTATGTCATAGCTGGTGGCGCCCAGATGGACATACTTGCCAGCATCGCCTGCCTGCTCTGTGAGCGCCTTCACCATGGCCATCAGGTCGTGGTGTATCTCGGCCTCTATCTCCGCGACGCGGCCGGGCTTCACCTTCCTGGCAGCTGCCTCGATCTTGGCCGGCGCATCCTTCGGGATGTTACCGAGCCTGGCATGGGCCTTGGCCAGGGCGACCTCCACGGCCATCCATTTGCCGAGCTTGGCCGTATCATCGAAAACAGCGTTCATCTCTGTCCTGTATCTTTCTTCGAATGGAGAAACCGCCATATCTGATTATTTCAGGTAATGATTTAAAACCGGCGCCGACAAATCCCTACCATGGCGAAGGTACGTGTTCTCAGGAGGCAGGAGAAGGCTTACATAGAACTGCCTTCAGAGATGGCAGGGCAGGAGGAGCTCGAGCTCTTCGCACTGAAGGACGGCTATTACCTGCTCAGCGTGCCCCTAGGTCTGCCGCCCGGCCAGCAACAAACCCAAAAACAACGTGGCGAGATAAGCGAAATCGAGCGCGAGGTGCTCAGAAAACTCCTCGCGATAAGGTTCGAGAAACGGACTCCGGATTACGTCGCTAAGGCGCTTTCAGAACGCGAGAGGGGGGTGCTGAAGGCGCTCGAGCAGAGGGGTTTCGTGAACGTGTTCAAGGGAGACAAGTACAAGGACGGCGTCTATAATATACGGGACAGCATCTATCCGCTCCTGTCGCAGAAACAGGATGCGGCGAAAGAGGCAGGCACCCGGATGCCCGGAACCGAAAGCGCGAAACCCGCAACCTCCAGCGCCCCGCAGACCGGAGGCGCATTCAGCATATTGAACGCCCGCGGCTTCATCATAGTCCAGGACAAGCGGGAGGCCATGATGCTTTCCGAGCAGATGACCCTGCAGATGAAAAAAGGCGAGGTCGTCGGAGTGAAGGGCTTTGACAGCAGGTTCTACATAGTGACCAGGGATTACCTCGCGGAAGCCTGCAAGAAGATAACCCCAGTGCTCAAGGAGGATATGGATGCGCCGTCCATCGCATCGGCTGCAAAACTGGACCCTGACGGATGCATTGCTGCACTCAGGCTGATGGCTGAGAACGGCGATGTGATAGAGAGGAAAAGGGGCGTCTTCGCCCCAGTGTGATTATGATAGTCAAAGACCAGCTTCACGGGACCATCGAATTCGATGCGCTGGAGGAGCGCATAATAGACACCCCTGCGTTCCAGCGCCTCCGCAGGATAAAGCAGATGTCCATAACCAACCTGGTCTATCCGGGCGCGAACCACACCCGCTTCGAGCACTCCATAGGGACCGCCCATCTTTCAGAGACCATAGCACGGAGGGTCGGGCTGGATGAAGACGGGATAAAGAAGGTGAAGCTCTACGGGCTCCTGCACGATATAGGCCACACCGCATTCTCCCATGAGGGCGAGGATGTGGTGAAGAGGTACATAGGGGGCCATGAGGAGCTGGGCAGGAAGAGGATAATGAAGGGCGAGATAGCCGACATCATTTCGGAGAACTACAAGCCGGCAGAGATAGCCGCCATAGAGAAGTCGGCATATGGCAGCATAATAGATTCCGACCTCGGCGCTGACCGGATGGACTACCTCCAGAGGGACGCCACTAACACAGGCGTGGCATACGGCCTGATAGACACCGACCGGATAGTCCACACGCTGGAGATGAAGGACGGCCAGCTCTGCATAAGCAAGGGCGGCTTCGAGGCTGCCGAATACCTGCTGATAGCCAGGTTCATGATGTTCTCCACGGTCTATCTCCACCGCACGGTGAGGATTGCAACCGCGCTGCTCTACCGTGCCATAGAAGGCGCGATAGAGGATGGCACGCTCAGGCCCGAGCAGATGGCTGAGATGGACGACGAGGCTGCCCTGGCTGCCATAGCCAAATCAGGGAAAGGCGCGCCATATGCTAAAGCACTGCTCCAGAGGCGCCTGTATAAGGAGATATGCTCGCTTCAGAAGGAAGGCTGGAGCGTGGAGAAGGCGCGGTCGGCCGGCATGGAACTGTCCGAGCGGTTCGGCTGCGATATAATAGTGGACTATCCGCACGAGTTCTTCAAGCCGGTGGAGTTCAAGGTTGACACCGGCAAAGGTTTGAAGCCCATAGCCGAGCTTTCCGAGCTGGTCCGTTCCCTCAAGAAGGCAGAGGAAGGCAGGATGAAGGTGCTGGTGCTGGCTGAGGCATCGGTCAGGGAGAAAAAGGGCGCGGATATAGAGAAAGCCGTCAGCGCACTGCGTAGTTAGCCGCCACCACTATGAGGACCACGGCGACTACCACCCCGATAAGGATTTTCGGCTCGATCTCAATGCCGCTGATCCTCATGTCTGGCGAAAAGCCGATTATGCCCGCCGAACCCATGGGCATGGATACCTTTTCTTCTTTCATGAAGCGCTTGTGATGCGAATGATATAAAAGCTTTTGGCAGCCCATAGTACCTCATGGGCGACGTTGAGATACGCAGGACTGCTGACTTGAAGAAATTGAGGAAACCAGTCGTCATAATGGGCTTCCCTGGCACTGGACTGGTCGGGAGCGTCGCCGCATCCCAGGTGGTTGAATCCCTTGGCATGGAGTTCGGCGGCTACCTTTCAAGCGCTGAGTTCGCGCCCCTGGCGGCCATACACGATTACAAGCCCATGCCCGCGGCCCGCGTGCATTATTCAGAGAAGCACAACATGATAGTGATAATATCCGAGATGACCATACCTGTGGGCTCATCGCAGGATGTGGCCAACAAGATATACGAATTCGCCAGGTCCGTGGACGCCTCCACCATAATATCGCTCGGCGGCATATCGCTGCAGGACGAGAAGAAGGGCGTCTATGTGGTCTCCAGCGACCAGGCCATCGTGAAGGATGTCATAGCCAGGAAAATCGCCAAGCCCATAAAGGAAGGCGCGACGACCGGGGTGACCGGGCTCCTGCTCTCCAAAGGGACGCTGGACAAGTTCCCGGTAACCACGATATTGGCTGAATCCTCTGAGGAGTATCTGGACCCGAAGGCAGCGTCCAATGTGCTCAAGGTGCTGAACAGGATACTGGGCATCGAGATAGGCACAGGCCGGCTGGAGAAGGAAGCTGCCGAGTTCTCCAAGGACATCAAGGAAACCGTCATGAAGTCCAGGGTGATGAAGAAGAAAGGCCCTGGGACGAGCGAAGGCGGCACTATGTATGGCTAAGCAGCCACCCCAGCTATTTTTAGCATTTGCCAACTACTAATAATTTCAGCAGAGGTGGCAGCTTCGCCGGACTTCGTCCGTCTGCTGCCACTGTCATACTGCCTTCCTGGGCAGTAACTGTTTACGCAGGGGTGGCAGAGCCCGGTCAAACGCGCGACAGCGCCGATATATGGCGATGGAGCGCGGTCCAAATGCGCAGGACTTAAGATCCTGCGACTTAACGCATGACGGCGCCGATATATGGCGACGGAATGCGGGTCAAGTGTCTTCGAAGGTTCAAATCCTTCCCCCTGCAAAAACTTTTTTAGGAAAAAAGTTTTACAAAAAACTGGTTTGTTAAACGGTAAGGCCAAAAACCTGGTGTAACCGCTTGGTGTGAACGTGACACATACGTGCCCTTTGAATTTGTGGTAAAAAACCACTAAAAACGTATATTTATAAAACGCTTTGGGCTAATACTTCCTTGGTGATTCTGGATGATGGGGCTCAAGAAGGACAGCAATCAGCCATCTCCGAACGGGAGGAGCAACGGAACCAGGCCGGGCCTTGCCGAAGGGAGCGCAAGGACAGTGGATGAGCTGGTCGCAGTCATAAAGAAACGCATACTCAATGAAAAGGACGACATCCAGGATTCCAAATCAGGGTGGAGCCACTGCGAGGGCAGGAACCCGTGGGGAAAGACGAAAAGGGTGTCCGTATCCGAAGTGGTGGACGCGATAACCTGCCTGCAGAAAAGGAAAGCCCTTGACTTCGTGACATGCGAAAACCGGGAGGTCAGGGACATCCTGCGCGAATTGGACGGCATCGCGATAGACGAAACGATAAAAGGGGCCCTTGCAGCCGTCCTTTGAATCCCGGATTTTCTTCTCTACATTCAAAGAATCCGCGCCTTCTTGCCGTCGAACCAGACTGTCTCCTCATACCTCATGCCATATTTCTTCAGGTAGAAAGCAGGTTCTATAGCCATCGTGGCGCCTGCGAGTGGGCAGATGGACTTCATGCTGAGCTTCGGCAGCTCGTGGATGTCCAAACCAACGCCATGGCCAGGCGCATGTATCATCTTCGGGAAGCCGGCTTTCTCCATCAGCCTCCCGCATGCCTTCGCGACATCGCTGCCGCGTTCCAGCTCGTGAAGCGAATCAACCAGCGAATGGCAGACGTACTGCAGCTTCTCGTATTCCGCATGCTTCCTGCTGTCACCGTCCCTGATGAAACAGCGGGTGACATCCGAGCAGTAGTGCTCATGCTTCACGCCATAGTCGACGAGCACGAGCGAGCCGAGTTTCTTGTTTGTCGGGGTGGAATGAGGATAGGAGGTGTTATTGTCTGTTGAGATGATAGGATCGAACGCGGGTTCGAGGCCGAGATCGAGCGTTTTGTGGAGTATTTGGTTTTTGAGGCCCGCCTCGGTCTTCGCCTTGCCGAAATCCAGGGAATCCATTATCCGGTGGGTGTATGCTGCCGCCTTCGCTATCTTGGAGACCTCGTCCTTCCTCTTCACGCGCCGCATGGCCGCGAGCTCTTCGGAATGGTCCTTCAGCTTGCACATGCGCGAGAGCTTTTTCGCCATGAGCGCATTGAGCGAGCGGAAATCCGCGAGGATAGTCCTGTTTTTTACATAGGGGGCAAGCGCCTTCAGCGGGTCTTCATAGGTGACCACCCTGCCGCGGAAGCGCGCTTTCGCGAGCGATTCGTTGAGTTTTGAGACGAGAAGGGTGCGGGACCTGCCCTGGATGAGAAGGAAGCTGTGATCTATGTCCAGGTCGCAATGGTAATAGAAGTTGGAATCAAGGTGTCCGCCGTTATAGAGCAGAAGCATGAGATTGTTGGGAAGGCGATTAATAAATCGCTTGCGGTCATGGGCGCACCAAAAACAAAAGCGTTTATTTATGCAGTGGGATAGCAGTAGCGGTGGTTATGTTGAGAAACTTCGCGATTATCGTGTTTTTGGCGGCGTTGCTGGCTTTCGGATGCCTGGGCCAGGAGGGAAGCGCAGGGGTGTCTTCCGGTGGAAGCGATTCCGACATCAGATATGCCATGACATCTTTGTCCGGGGGGAGCTCCGAAAGCGCGGCTCCAGCGGCCAGCGAGGGGCAGTATATGACCAAGGAAGGGTCCATCACCCTGAAAGTCGCTGAAGGCACGCTGGAAACGAAATTCAGCGACATCAAGGATGCCCTGAGAAGCGAGGGCGCGGATGTCAGCGACGTCTCCTACAGCGAATACGGCAACCGCAAGCAGTACACGCTCACGGTCAAGGTCGCCCCAAGCAAGTTCGACAGCGTGAACGCCATGCTCCAGCAGATGGGAGAGGTGAAGGACCTTTCGGTGCAGCTGGAGGACGTCACCCAGCAGTATGTGGACCTTGACACCAGGATAAAGAACCGCGAGATAGAGCTGGAGCGGCTTTATGAGCTCTACAACAAGAGCACCAAGGTCACGGACCTGTTGGATGTGGAACGCGAGATAACCAGGGTGGAAACCGACCTGGAGATACTTAAGCAGCAGAAACAGTACCTGGTCTCCAAGGTTGAGCGCTCCACCATCAGGATAACGGCCTATGAGGACAAGCCGGCCAGCCAGCAGCTCACCCTGTCTTTGGAGGGCCTGGGCCAGATGTTCTTCGCCGCGATGGCTGCTGCGGTCACATTGGTCGTGCTCGCGGTGGGATTCCTGCTGCCATTCGCGATAGTGGTCGGCATCCTATGGCTGCTATATAAGGCCTTCCGGGGGAACAAAACAGCTAAACCTCGGCAACCTGAACATTCCCGGATTCCACCTCAACCATGAGCTTGGCCGGGCTCTTTGTGGAGGGGTAGACGAAATCCACGTTCTGCCCCTTCCTTATCCTTCTTCTTTCGAATGTGACATCCTCGCCGTCCACAGACACCTTTACAGAGGCCTTGTTGAGGTTGCGCTTGGCGGTCAATGTGATGCAGGTATTGCTCCCTTCGGTCCTTTTGGTGTAGCTGAAGGACTTCAGATTGAGTATGATGAACACCACGACGCAGACTGCCATGAGCACTAGCACGCCGGCGCATATCAAGGGCAGCACATCCTCTTCCATCACACGACCCCCAGTTTGGACTTCGATTTCATGCTGATGACCTTTAGGTCAAGAGACCTGAGTTTCCTGCGGAGGGCGCTGTCATTGGTGCACACGATGGCACCATTCTGTTTGGCGTACTCCACAATCCATTCGTCAACATACTTGCCGCTCTTAATTATTTCTATCCTCCCCTTGTTGGCTTCCACCAGCTTGAGGGCCAGCCGGGCGGCCATGCCATCCTTGCCTATCATCTTCCCGAGTTTCTTCAGCTCGTCTATCGTCTTGGAGGATATGACATAGTGGTGGCTGTACTCAAGCAGATACTCCAGCTCCCGGAGTATGTCTATCCTGAACTGGAAGGGGATTAGCAGGAAATTGGTGTCCAGTATCACTGGCCGTGACGGCATAGGTTAGGTAGGGCGCTTCTAGCAATATAATATTATCGCAGGGAGGGCATACCTGGAAGTTGTGGGAAACTATGCAAATATAGGAATGTTTATAAACGTTTGTCGCCATAAACCAACTTATTGAGGCTAGAGGGTGAACTGACATGGTTGAACTGAAGAAGACAGAGGACATCAAGAAGGATGGGAAGAACGATACTGACAGGACCACGACCGCCGGGGCGAGGATGAAGAAGACGCTCACGGAAGGCCTTATGCTGATAGGCATCGCAGGTCTTGTGGCTGTGACCAATGCCAAGTGCACCGGAGGCAAAAGCCCGGCGCTGGATGCCGGCACGGACAGCTCCGTGGATGGCTCGGTAGATGGCGGGAAGGACGCATCTGCCGATGTAGACACAGACGTGGATACCGATGCTGACACAGATGCAGATACTGATGCCGACACAGACGCGGATACTGATGTGGACACGGATACCGATACGGACATAGATGCCGGTGTGGACGCTGGCCCTGACGCAGACGTTGACACGGATGTCGATACCGATGCTGACACGGACATGGATGCCGACACGGATACCGATACTGACGTGGACACTGACACCGATGCTGATACCGACACGGGCACAGACACCGGCGATGGCGGCGTTGCTTGCGCAGAGGCCGCGGCAGGCACCTACAGCGGTCCGATAGCATACGGATTCACGCAGATTGTGGGTGACGGCGAAGGTTACGGCGTCACATACAACGGCAGGACAAGCGACGGCGATGCCAAGATGACGATAGGATGCGGCGGCAGTGAGACATTCCCTGAGGCTGCTTACCCCAAGGACGTCGAAACGTCCCTCGATGTGACTGCTGACGGTTACAGGATAAAGCTCACGCCCACCAAGGTCTACCCGTCCCTGGTGATCATAGACATCATCGTGGAGCCTCTTTGAGCCAATCATCCTTTTTTTTAAATTTCCCTTATTATCCAGTGCATGCTAATCGCTGGCAGGATAAAGATGCAGCTCAAAAAGCCGATTGGGCGCCTCTACACCGGACCTTGGAAGCCAAGGAAGACCCCAGGGCTGCGCATCATATCCATAGGCGACATATGCACTTTGGAGCTGCTTGCCAGAGGCATAACACCGCACCTGGCGGTATTCGACCATCGCTTCATGAGGAAGACGCTAAGCCCGGCACGCATCAGGAAGCTCGGTTCGCGTTTCAAGCGCCCGAAGAGATACAAAAACCCCCCAGGAACGCTCTCTGACGCGATCCTGAAGGATGCCAAAACACTTATCGCCAGGGGCGGTGCGGTCCTCATAGATGGGGAGGAGGATCTGACCGCCCTCGCGTTCATAAGGGCGGCCAGGAGCAGCGACAGGGTGGTGTATGGCCAGCCGCATCGTGGCATGGTCGTGGTGCGGCCTGGCAAGAGGATAAAGAAAAGGATAGACGGCTGGCTTTCAGCCGCTTCTGATTAGAAACGACGCTACTGCGAGTGGGCCGGTGTGGATGGACCCTTGGTCACGACAATCACGTCCTCCACGGATTTCACGTTCTTGTAGAGTATGCTCCTCTCGCGGAGGGCCTTCTTGGCATCGTCCTTGCCTATCGGGAGGGCTTCCAGGAGGACCCTGGATACTTCTCCGCTCTCCAGGTCCACGATGAAGTCTTGGGCATTGCCGATGAACTTCCCGGAATCTGTGAAGATGTCCATACCGTACAGTCTCGAAAGCTTTGTGCTCATCAGATCACCTATGTGCAGTTATCTCTGAATTAATTAAAAAACCTTTCCCTTACCTAGATACGACGATGAAAATCGAGTATTTAGTTTATGTGATATACGTCGGCTTCTTCCTGGCCACCATGGCAGCCATCCTGGCAGTGCCTTTACTGGCGTTCCAGCAGGATATGGGCGCTGCCTATGATGCCTTCGGCTACACGTGCCATCAGAAGATGTCGCGCTCGTTCTGCGTCTTCAGCGACGGCGCAGGATACTGGATAGCGGACTGCCTGCAACAGAACGGAGTGTTCCTCAGCACCGCTATGGACCGCAGGGCAGTGGAGGTCCAGACAGATACTGCATTGGGCTACAAAATACCCGTATGCGCCAGGGATTTCGGCCTGTATGGCGCGATGCTTATCGGCGCGCTCATCTACCCGCGGTTCAGGAGGGTGGATGAGAGAAACACGTATCCTGCCATATGGCTCATAATCGCCATAATACCGCTGGCGCTTGACGGCGGCATCCAGCTGGTGTCTGAGCTGGGTCTCCTGCCTTTCGTCTATGAGAGCACCAATGCCATACGGCTCGCCACCGGCGTCATCGCAGGTGTGACCGCATCCTTCTATGCGATTCCCATCCTCATGAACCTGTTCAGCTCCACGCCAAAGGAGCAGCCGAAAAAGGCCGGTGGGAAACCGAAGGCGGCTAGCGCAGGATAGAAGACAGCAGTTCGTACGCCTTGGCGCTGTCCTCTTCCCTGATGGCGAGTATGGTGTCCGTATAGCAGGATATGAATTCCACCACGTTTATGCCTTCTGAAGCGAGCGCACCGAGGATGTATGATATGACGCCCGGCACCTCCTCCAGCTCCTCAGGGCTCTCTATGATTATGAGGTTCAGTTTCTCCTTGTGCTTCCAGAGCGCTTTCGGCGGCAGCTTTTCCAGGTCCCGCTGCTCGATGATGTAGGTCATGTGCCGGCCTGATTTCACATAGGACAGGGGCCGGATTCCTTCCAGTTCCCTTTTCGCGATGACGACAGCGACCTTGTTCTTGAGCACCATGGAGCTCTTTTTCATGATTCCCAGGATCCTGCCCTCCAGGTCAGAGTCGAGCTGCTCCATCCTGGCGCCAAGCCGGATGAGCGCCATCTTCACCGCGTTCTGCTTCTGCGGGCTGCCGAAAGCCTCTATGGATATCTTCCTTGCCAGGGCCGAATGGTTCACCACGCCCTCCTTCAGGACCTCCTTGAGGAAGGGCCTTTGCTTCACATAGAGCCATACTAATTGCGATATGCTTTCCTTCATCTTGTTTCCACCTCAGTTATATTTGGAACACACATGTTGATATTTGTAACACTAATTACGAAATATTTAAAAATGAAAAGCCATCCGAAGGAACGGCATGAAGATGGTATCAGCTTTAGAAGCACGCATGCAACCCGGAACGAAATCGCCGGGTTTCACCAGAAGACTCGCAGACAGCGCAAGCCTGTCCTCTAACATATTGGTGATAAAGATAAGCGGGAAACTGTGTGACAGCAGCCAGAGCCTGACGAAACTGGCTGGTGAGGTCAGGGAACTCGTGGAACGCGGCTCGAAGATAGTCCTGGTGCACGGAGGCGGAAAGCAGATAAATGCAGCGTTGGCCCAGGCAGGTATAACTACAGAAAAAATAGATGGCATACGGGTGACTTCGGAAGAAGCCATGGAGATAATCGGACAGGTCGTTTCTGATATAAACAAAGGGATAGTGTCAGCTTTTGGTCTTGGCGGACTGACCGCGACCGGGGTTGACGGCTTTGGCTGCCCTCTGATAAAAGGAAAACCATGGATGAAGCGGACCGGAACAATAGACAGTGTTGACACCGCCACGCTTTTGATGCTTTTGAAAAAAACGGATGTCATGGTGCTCTCCTGCCTTGGAAAGGATGATGCAGGGCTGCTGAACATAAACGCTGACAGCGTCGCGCAGGCGGTAAGCGTCTCTGTAAAGGCCAAAAAGCTCATCCTGCTATCAGATGTGGGTGGGGTTTTCCAGAATCTGGAGGACAGCAGAACATTGATGGCCTCGGTCACCATGGAAGGCGTGGAAGACCTCATCAGCACGGGCGCCATAACCGGCGGCATGATACCCAAGGCAAGGGCATGCAAAGAGGCAGTGCAGAATGGGGTCGGTGAAGTGATTCTAGCGGCAGACAGTGTTTCCCTTATCGACGTCATAGCGGCCAAAGAACCCGGCTGCACCCGATTCATAGGTTCAGGGCAGGGCATCTGTTGATGTTCTATTTGTAACACGAATATGTCTTTTTGTAACACATCTTACGAAATGCTTATAAGCGTTTTCTGCCGCAAGTGTAGCGAGGAGGTATGAACAGTCTCAGTGCTATCCATCCGCAGGTCGAACGCCGCATGCTGGCGGCAGTGCGCCCAGCTGGCACCGTGCCGATGGCCTGCCTCCCAAAGCTCAAAGGGCGGTTAGGTGCGCCGCTCACTGACAGCAGCATGAATGCAGGAACGCACCGGACCGAATTCATCATTCAGAGAAGTTTCGAAGGGCTGGACCTGAAAAGGCTGAAGACGCTGCTCGAACTGGGCTTCGGGAAACGGCTTGTTGAAGGCTATTTCGACCATCCGGTAAAAGAGGTAGTCCTGGAGAGCGAATACCGGGCCGTGGCGGTAATCAAGAAGCTCTTCGGATTGGACTACCTGGACAAGCTCGTGGTGGCTCCGGAAGCCCAGGGCAATGGGCTTGCGAGGGACCTCTGGCAGTATATCCAGGAAGAATCAGGTTACCTCATATGGCGGGCATCCCCGGCTAACCCGGCCAACTCATGGTACCAACGGAACAGCGATGGCACCATAAACACAGGGAAATGGTTCGTCTATTGGTATGGCATGGAACCCAGATTGGCGGATTGCCTCGTACCTATAGTGGCCGCGGTGCCCGAGACGCTCATAAAACACTGAAGGAGGATTGATGATATGAAGGATAAGGTCGTACTGGCATATTCCGGTGGGCTGGACACGTCGTGCATACTCAAGTGGCTCGTGGACAAGGGCTACGACGTGGTAGCTTATATCGCGGATGTGGGGCAGGAGGAGGATTTCGAGGCTGCCAGGAAGAAGGCGGAGATGCTCGGCGCCAGCAAGGTCTATGTGGAGGACCTCAAGGCGGAATTCGTCTCAGGGTACATCTTCCAGGCCCTCAAAGGGAACGCGGTCTATGAGGGGAGCTACCTGCTGGGCACTTCGCTGGCCAGGCCGCTCATAGCCAAGCACCAGGTGGAGATAGCAGCCAAGGAGGGCGCTGCATACGTGGCCCATGGGGCCACAGGCAAGGGCAACGACCAGGTGAGATTCGAGTTCACCTATTTCGCGCTCAATCCCCAGCTCAAGGTCATATCACCCTGGAAGAATCCGGAGTTCATCTCCAGGTTCAAGGGCAGGACCGACCTGATAGAATACGCCAAGGAGAAGGGCATACCTGTCAAGGCGACCGTCCAGAAGAGCTACAGCGAGGATGACAACCTCATGCACATAAGCCATGAGTCAGGCATACTCGAGGATCCCGGAAGCGAGTGCCCTGCCGAGGTCTATGACAGGACGAAAAGCCTGCAGGATGCGCCTGACAAGGAAACGAAGATAAGGATACATTTCAAGGACGGGCTGCCCATCAAGGTGGAGAATCTCGGGAGCGACGAGAGCGAGGAGGAGCCGCTCGGCATGTTCGAGTACCTCAACAAGCTTGGCGCCGAGAACGCCATCGGGCGCCTGGACATGGTGGAGAACAGGTATGTGGGCATAAAATCGCGCGGCGTGTACGAGACGCCCGGCGCGACCATACTCTGGGCGGCGCACAGGGACCTGGAAGGCATAGCAATGGACAAGGAGGTCATGCACCTCAGGGACAGCCTGACGCCGAAGTTCGCAGAACTGATATACAACGGCTACTGGTTCTCTCCTGAGATGGATTTCCTGATGTCTGCCTTCAACCAGGCCCAGACGCTCATTGATGGGTGGGTGGTCATGAGCCTCTACAAAGGGAACGCGAGACCCGTGGCGAGATGGTCCCCCACGTCGCTCTATAACAAGGAGCTTTCCAGCATGGACATAGAAGGGGGCTTCAACCAGATAGACTCGGCGGGGTTCATAAGGATAAACGGCCTAAGGTTGAAAGCCCACAAGGCCATACTGGACAAGCGGGGCCTTGGGAAATACGTGGTGTGAGGTGCTGTGAGCCATGGCGAAACTCTGGCAGAAGGGATACACGCTCGACAAGGATGTGGAGGAGTACACGGTGGGCGAGGACTACCTACTCGATCAGGTTCTCCTGCCCTATGATATAAAGGCGACCATAGCCCATGCGAAAATGCTCGGCAAATGCGGGTATCTCAGCCAGAACGAGGTGGCAGCCGTAGTGAAGGAGCTGGCGCTGCTGGCGAAGACCGGGCTGGAGATAAGGAAAGAGGACGAGGACTGCCATACGGCGATAGAGAACCACCTGGTGGAACGCCTCGGCAAGACAGGCGAGAAGGTGCACACCGGCCGCTCCAGGAACGACCAGGCCCTAGTTGCCCTGCGGCTCTATCTCAAGGACAGCATCAAGCAAGCCGAAAGCGATGTGAAAGGGCTGGTCGGGGTGCTCAGGAGCAAGGCGAAAACGGATTCACCCATGCCTGGCTATACGCACACCAGGAAAGCCATGCCCAGCTCAAGCGCTATGCTGTTCTCAGCCTATGCCGACATGCTGGAAGACGAACTGGTTCTTCTTGCCGCGGTCGGAAAGATGATGAACCAGAATCCGCTCGGCTCTGCGGCCGGCTACGGCGTGCCGCTGAAGATAGACCGGGCGATGACGACCAGGCTGCTCGGTTTCGCCAAGACCCAGGAGAATCCAATCCACTGCGCGAACTCACGGGGCAAGTACGAGATGCTCGTGGTTGGTGCGCTGGCCCAGGCGATGCTGGACCTGAACAGGATGGCGAGCGACCTCATACTTTTCTCCTGCCCTGAGTTCGGGTTCTTCGAACTGCCGGAGGAATGCTGCACGGGCAGCTCCATAATGCCGCAGAAGGTCAACCCTGACCCGCTGGAGCTTGTGCGGGCCAACTACCATGTCGTGGTGGGCCACCATACGGCGATAGCGGGCATATGCTCCAGCCTGATAAGCGGCTATCACCGGGACTACCAGCTCACCAAGGGGCCTGCCATCCGCTCGGTCGCCATAACGCTCTCCTCGCTCAGAATCATGAGCAAGATTGTCAAGGGGCTCAGGATAAACAGGAAAAGGATGCAGGAAGCGCTGACGCCGGAGATTTACGCCACGGCCAAGGCATATAACCTCGTGGAGAAAGGCGTGCCGTTCAGGGAAGCTTACAGGAAGGTTGCGCTTTCGGAAGTCTGAATCCGGAAAATGAAAGCAGGCCCCTGCTCTCGCAATAGCGAACAGGACAGTAAAATCCCCGGACCCAAAACACGAAACCAAAAACACCGCGATTGCCCGCGTGGATGGATTCTGTTTTCGCGGATGGGTGGAGGGGCGTGATTTGTGAGACGAGCGAGCAGTTGTTTTTGCGTGGGCGGGTTTGTTTGGATTTTTCTTAATAGCTAGAAGTCGCCAAGGCTCTTCTGCTTCTTGTCCAGCGCTTTCTTCGCTCCTGAAGTGTCATCCAGCAGCAGCTCACCGAACACGCCGTCATAGCCAGGGACCCACCTGACCTTTCCGGTGTTCACCCGTACGAGCGCGTCCGCGATTTCCTTGCTTGTGGCCAGGCGCACCTGGTCTTCGGACGCCTCATACACAGAGAACTCGTTGCCGAAATACCGGATGAGCCTTGCGTGCTCCTCTGCCACGACCTGGGAGGTCTCGGGTTTTTTCATCGCCTTAGATATCACAGTCTCGAGCGGTACTGTGTACTGGAATGGCACCGCGCCTTCTGGTTTGAACCCCAGCTTGCGGTCGGCCAGGTCGCTCACCCTGTGGAGCACGCCGATTGTGAGCTTGCGCCTGCAGACCGGGCAGATATCTTTCAGGTCCTTGGACTCTGCCGGAGAGAGGAGGACCTTGCAGTTCCTGTGGCCGTCATAATGGTATTTGCCTTCCTCAGGATAGAATTCGTATGTCTTCACGAAGCCTTTCCGCGTCTTTATGGCTTCTGTGATTGAGCGGTAGGTCGCCTCTGGAAGGTCGAAGACATTGGCCTCCCTGCCGAGCTTGGGCAGGCTGTGCGCATCGCTGTTCGAGACCAGCGTGAAGCGGTCAAGCGAACTGAGCATCCAATTCATGGCAGGGTCGGAGGACAGACCGGTCTCCAATGCGTGTATGTTCCTTGCCTGGTCCTCGAACGCTTCGTCAATGGAGTCCACGCCGGCCTTGGAGCCGAAGACCGAGAACCATGGCGTCCAGACATGGGCCGGTATGAGCATGGCATCCTTTGATATGGAGAAAAGCTCCTCTGCCAGCGCAGCGCTGGAGAGCATGAGCGTGGGCCTTCCGTCCTCCTTCAGGTTGCCGTATTTAGCCAGCCGGTCGTTCAGCTGTCCGGCGATGTCAAACGAAGGCACGAGAATGATGTGGTGCATCTTCCGCGACTTGCCGTTGAGCTCGAAAATGACGCTCACCTCGGTGGAGAGGATGAACTTCACACCGCCGTAATCGAAAAGGCCCGAATCCGGCTGGCCGCCCTTCATGAGGTCGCGCTTGAGCTCGGTGAAGTATGCCGGATGGGTGAAGTCGCCGCTCGCCATCACGCTTATGCCTTTCATCCTTGCGCCCTCTGCGAGGCCGGGTATGTCGCACCTCGGGCTCGTGGCGCGGGCATACTTGCTGTGGACGTGGAGGTCTGCGATGACACGCATGCATGGCAAAGGCGGCCAAATCTTTTAAACCGCCCTTACGATAGATGCCTATGCAAAGCGGGAGAAAGAGGAGCAGCGAGTATGCAGAGGCCTACCGCGCGTTCGTCAGCAGATGGGGAGCGGCCGTGGGGCCGTTCGCCGCCAGCTGGGATGCCGCCAAGGGCCTGCTCTATCCGGACAGGGCCGAAGGCGTCCTCAAGGATTCTGTGAAACGCACGAACCTGCGGCTGGCGCTGCTGATATTCGGGCTTGCGGCGCTCATCACCCTCCTGCTGGCCATGCTTGCCATGCTGGAATCGCTCGGCCTCGCCCAGTATACGGCGGATACCATGGCTGAGGTGACCGGCATCCCTGCCCAGGCAGAGGACAGCACCGTGCTGAACGCAGTGGCATTCCACCAGGCCGCCATGTACATACCCATCACGCTCATCCTCCTGGCAGCGCATGAGCTGCTCGTGTTCGGCATGGCCCGTGCCACAGGCGGGACAGGCAGGCTCGACCAGCAGCTCTACCTGTCTTCCCTGGTGTCTCTCTCGGTGGCTTTCGTCTCAGTGGCCTACCTGGTCCTTCCCCTACCTTGCCTGAACGTGGCGGCGGGCGTGGCCCTGATAATCTGGAGCGCCTACCTGGTCCTTTATGTCAACACGAAGGCATACGCGCTGGTGCACGACCTGTCTTTCACGCACGCGTTCGTGATAAATGTCATTCCGCTGGTGCTGCGGCTGACGGCCATCTATTTCATCTCAAGCGCCCTGGCCACCGAGCTGGGCATACCGATATCCGTTCAAGGTGCATGACATGGCATTCAAACCCGATAAGTTCATAGACGAGGCGATAGCCGGCATACAGAAGAAGATAGGCAAGGAGAAGTCCATAACCGCCCTCTCCGGAGGCGTGGACTCGTTCGTGGCCGCCACGCTCGCCGCCAGGGCCATACCAGGCCAGCTCCGCATAGTCTATGTGGACAACGGCCTCATGCGGAAAGATGAGACGAAAAGGGTGAGCGAGACTGCCAAAGCCGTAGGGGTTGACCTCAAGGTCGTGAATGCGAGGAAACGGTTCCTGGATGCCCTGAAGGGCGTCTCGGAGCCGGAAGCCAAACGGAAAATCATAGGGGAAGCGTTCGTCCGCATATTCGAGGAGCAGGCCGAAGAGCACGGCTCCACATTCCTTATCCAGGGCACCATAGCCCCTGACTGGATAGAGAGCGGCGGGATGGGACGCGACACCATAAAGAGCCACCACAACGTGGGCGGGCTTCCTGAGAAGATGCACCTGAAGCTCTGTGAGCCGCTGCGCGAGCTCTACAAGCACGAGGTCAGGCTGGTGGGCAAGGAGCTCGGCCTGCCTGAAGTCATCCACCAGAGGCAGCCTTTCCCTGGTCCTGGCCTCGGCGTGCGGGTGGTGGGCGAGGTGACAGAGGAGAAGGTCGCCATTGTCCAGGAGGCGTGCGCCATAGTGGAGGAAGAGCTCGATGCCGCCTCTGCTGCAGGCAAGATGGAGAAGCCCTGGCAGTATTTCGCGGCTTTGCTGCCTTCGAAGACCGTCGGCGTGAGAGGAGATGAGAGAGCTTACCAATATACCGTTATCGTCAGGGCAGTGCGCTCGCTGGATGGAATGACTGCAAACTTCTCGCATATCCCGCCCGAAGTTCTCGAGCGGATATCCACTCGCATCACCAACGAGATACGCTCGGTGGGCCGTGTGGTCTACGACATAACCAACAAGCCGCCCGGGACAATAGAGATGGAATGATTAGCCGAGCGCATTGAGGAGCTGTCTGAAGCGCTCGCGTACAGGGGTTGAACCCTCGAGTTTCAGGGCCGAGACGTTCCTGGCGATGGCCATATTGCTGTCTGCCTTGGCGGCCGCCCGCGCACTGCCGACATAAGTGGATTCGCTTCTGAGCCGGCTATGGACCGCGCCTATGGCTAAGGTGTCTATAGGGCTGCAGAACTCTTCGGCGCGGCTCACGCTCGGAAGGAGCCGCTCTTTCGGTGTTTCTTTTTCCTTGAACATGCCGGCCATATTCCCACTTTTTAACCCTATCTGCAATAATATGGCATACAACCCTTTAAAACCTTCCCATCAGAGGTCTTACCATGGAGGAGATAGCGCAGGCGAGGTCCCTGCTGGCGAAACAGCGCTATATGGAAGCCGCGGATATGCTTGACCGCCTGCTGCCCAGGAACCCGGACAATGACGAACTGTGGTACCTGAGGGGCATCGTGTCGCTCAAGCTGAAGAGTTACGACGCAGCCCAGGAATGCTTCGAGCGGGCCCTCCTGCTGGGAAGGAAATCCAAGTACTACCAGATAAAGGGCATGGCGCATTTCGAGGTCTTCGAGATGGATGAGGCCGTGTGGGCGTTCATGAACGCCCTGACCCTGGAACCTGACGATCCGACCACCAATTTCTTCCTGGCGATATGCTACCTTTTCCTGGACGACCCGCGGTCCGACGAGCATATCCGGAGGGCCTACGCGCTCAACAGCAAGAAGACCAGGCAGCTGCTCCTGAATTTCTACACGTTTTTCCTGAAGGACGACCCCAGGGTGGGCGACGCGCAGAGAAGGGCGATAGAGGCGCAGATACGCGGGCTGAAGGGATAGCTCATCCCTTCTCATCTATCTTTTTCCTCATGTCGTTCAGCCAGGCCCTCTCCTTCAGGCTGTGCGGCGTGACGCTCTGGGCGAAACGCTCGAGCCCGCTGGTCTTGCTCTTGTCCAGCCAGTTCTTTTTCTTCTTCAGGGACTTGAGGAAAGCGGGATTGGAAAGCAGGATCTGGCATACCATCCGCTCGTAGTGCTCCTTCTTGCTCCTGACCTCCCTGAGCTTGCGCGTGGCAACCGTCTCTGCCACAGTGCCCCTGCCCATCGAGCGCCTGAGCTCGGTGCTGGCCTTCAGCTCCTCCATGGCGAGCTGGCCGATCAGGGCCGTGAATTTCGTGAGCGGTATCATTATCAGGGAATCGGTTATCAGGACCAGCCAGCCCTCGCGGAGGAGCGTCTTATCCACCTTCTTTATGACCTCCAGGGCCTCATCCTTGTCCATATCAGAGGTGAGGTGCCCCCTCAGCGTCGGGTATGTGGCTGTGAACGAGCGCGCCTGCACCTTGCCTATCCATCTTTTGAGGAACTGCCGGGCGTCCTTCAGCTCCGCGCGCCATCCCCGCAACTGCGCCAGCTTGGCTGCTGCCTGCTCCGGCGGCACGTTCTTGAAGTCCAGGAGCCATGATTTCCTTGACAGCACCTTACCTATGTCCTCGTCCTCCATGAAGGCGGCGAGGAGGTCAGGGAAATATTTGTCCAGTGCCCGGAATTCCTCCAGATTGAGGAGAAGCTCCATAGTGGTCTCATTCTCCTTCCTCTTTATCTCGCGCCGTATCTCCGCGGCCTCCCGCTTGAGGTCCGGGTCATAGATGCGGTGGTACTGCGCCTCCGTCTTGCGCAGCTTCTCCCTTCTCTCGCGCAGGTATGCCGCCGCAGCCTCCAGATAGTCCACGAGCAGCATCAGCGCTTCACCTTGAGGTATTCTGCCTGCATGGTCAAAGCGTCGATGTCCAGCTTGGGCGTTTCGCATATGACCGTGCCTGCATAGCCGTTCTCTGCGAGCACCTTCATGAACGGCTTGAAGGGCGGCTCGTCGCTGGTACCGAGCACCAGATGGTTCAGCTCACCCTTGTCCGAGTAGTTTATCTCGGAGAAATGGCAGTGGAAGCGCTTGACATAGCCGTCGAGCTCCTTCTCCAGCAGGCTGAATATGCGCCTGTAGTCCTCTGCGCCTGTGATACGCATGTCGCCGCGGGCATGGAGGTGGGCGAAGTCCAGCACAGGCTCCACCATCTCAAGCTCCTGGGACAGCCTTATGTTCTCCAGAAGGCCGCCGAACGCGCTTTTCTTGCCGACCGTCTCTGCGCCCAGCCGTATCTTCACGCCGTCCTGCTTCAGCCGCGCCTCGATGTCCTTGAGGTTCTTCTTCGCGGCCCTGAAGGCCTCCTCAGGGGACAGCTTCTGGTAGAACCCGGGATGGAAAACCGTGATGGCGCCCCCTGCCAGCGCGGTGATTCGTGCTGAGGAGAGTATGTGCCGGTGGGAATTCTTCACTTTTACCTCTTCCCCCGAGCAGAGGTTCACGAAGTAGGGTGCGTGGGATGACAACGAAATATCAAGGGCCCTGGCCTCCTTGGCGATCGATAGGGCCGCACCCTCGCCCATCTTCACGCCCTGGACGAATTCCATCTCCATGGCCGTCAGTCCGAGCTCTGAGCAGCACCTGACGCCTTCAAACGTGCTGCCTCCCTTGCACTGTATGGGGATGCCCGCAGGGCCGAAGCGTATCATGAATGGGATGGGGAGGTAAAAAGATAAAAATAAGGCTGATGCGAATCGCAGGCATAAGATGACACGGACTGCCGATGCATGCCTCGCGGCATGCGTCCAAAGGGCGCAATCGTGTTCGGCAATCCGATCTCGCGAACGACGTTTCGTTTGCGGGACCCCATGTTCGAACCGTCGAACATGAGGGACACGGTGCGCAATGTCAGCTTTTTCCGCTGACATTGCCGTCCAGGATAGCAGCATTGGACTAGCCCGGCAGAGCGCCCGGGTTAATCCTTAGACGCTCGATAAAAAATCATTGACAGATGTGGGTGTCCTGGTTGCAGACCTCGCCCTGCACGCAGTTCGCATTGTCATTGCAGTATCCGACCCTGGCCTTGCAGTAGTGGGAGCTGTCGCACACCTGCCACTCCCCGCAGTCGCTGGTGGTACCGCAGCGGTCGGTTGCCGGCGTGCAGCGGTTGCTCTCGCTGCTGCAGAGCTCCCAGCTGTTGCACTCGTTATCGCCCACGCAGTAGCCCTGGCGCGCGATGCACTTCTTCGAGACCAGGTCGCAGCGGGTCCATTCATCGCAGTTCTCGTCGTTTATGCAGAAGCCCTCCTTGGGGTTGCAGTAATGCCACTTCATGTCGCAGACCTGCCAGCCCTCGCAGTCGCCGTCCAGGTCGCACCTGCCTTCCAGCATATAGCAGCGCTTGCTCACGATGTCGCACTTCTTCCAGGATTCGCAGTCCATGTCAGAGAGACAGTATCCCGGCGCAGGACCGCACTGGTGGGTAGCCGGGTTGCAGAATTCATAGACCGGGTCGCATTGGGAATCCGAATCACAGTAGCCTGGCGCGGCCCTGCAGTTTTGCTCGGTATCGCAGACCTGCCAGTTCTGGCAGTTGGCATTGGTCCTGCATCTGCCCTCCCGGTAGATGCACAGGTGGCTTTTCTCCACGTCGCAGCGGCTCATGTTGTCTGCGCACTGCTCGTCTGTATCGCAGTAGCCGGTCGTCGTGCCGCATGTGCTGCTGCTCGTGTTGCAGAACTGCCATTCCTCGCAGTCGGCATTGCTCCCGCAGGCGGCCCCGCCCCTGCCACCGCACCCTGCCAGCACAAGGGCCAGCACCACCATACCGATTAACAGGATTCTCATGACGCACTATTGCAGTGATAAATTTTATAATCGTTGCAGGCGTCTGATGAGGCCGCCCAGGTGCCGGATGGTGCGGTCCGCCTTCGTAGGTACAGACGAGTACTTGCCGGCCAGCATGCGCACGGTCGCCATGCCTGCCTTCTTGGCAGGGATAATATCAGCATCCTCGCGGTCGCCCACCATGACGCATTCCCCGGGCTTGGCACCGAGCCGTTTCAGGACCTTGCGGTAGAAGGCCACGCTCTTCTCGGTGCCCATCTCCTCTGAGACGAAGACTCCGTTGAAATACAGGGCGATACGCAGGCGGATGAGCTTGTCCCACTGCTTGACAGCATTGCCGTTGGTGGCTGCATAGAGCTTGTAGCCGGCAGCCTTGAGCTCCAGGAGCGTCAGGGGCACCTCCGGGAACGGCTGTATGGCGGTCTTGGTGTCATGGTAGGCCGCCACTGCCGCTGCGGTGTAGCGGGCGGGCTCTTTTATGCCCGTCTGCCTGCAGAGGTCGTCGAAATGCCTGCCGTAGTTGGAGCCTTTCGCGCGGATTATCCTGGAAAGCCGGGCCTCCAGGGCGTCGTAGCCGCCGGGCATGCCCATGGTTATCATGGCATTGATGGCGTTCCTCCTGGCAAGCGTGGAGAATTCGGTGGAAGGGAACAGTGTGTCGTCGATATCGAAAAGGACGTATTTCACCATAAGATTATATTCTTAGAAAGAAAATAAAATAGAGATGGCAGGCTAACCTGAGGTGCCTGCCTTGGACACCGGAGGAGAGACTTTCAGTGAGCAGTCGCATTCGCCACCTGGCGCTCCGACAGTCACTCCGGTGAGGTCAGCCTTCTTCCCGGAAATGCCCATGTCACTGCCATCGCAGGTTGCCGAGATGGTATCGATTTGCGTGGGGACACCGCTGGGGGTCACACGGAACTCGCCTGAGAGCTGTATGTCGCCTGAGCATTTCTGCCTCAGGTCGCCCTCATTGACGGCCCTGAGCATGCGGGCGCCTATCTGTCCGGGCTTCACACCTTCACATTTTGTCAGAGTGGAAGGGCACTCGGGCTCCTCATTCGGTATGCACTGACAGCTCACGCAGTGCTGGCCCTCGCTGCAGCCACCACGCTCAAGAGTCGAGGAAGCGTCGCATTGCTCCCTGCCACGGTCGAAAATACCGTTGTTGCACGTAGGTTTCGCTTCGTTCTTGACGCACTTGCATCCTAAGCAGTGGCTGCCCACCTTGCAGCCGCCGAGCTTCTTGTCGCTGGAAATGTCGCACTCCTCACCTTTTTCCTTCTCTATGCCATTCTTGCCGCAGGGCGATTCCTGGCACTCGAGCAGGTTCTCGCAGTGGCAGGCATCGAATGACAGCGGCGTGCAGTCCGGAAGCGAGGCTTCGCACGTCTCCTTGTAATCCACGACGACAGTGTAGAGGTCTCCACCCTCCTTCTGGTAGATGTCCGGATGGTTGTAGAGGTCCTCGACCTCGGTTTGGGTGCGGAGCCTCTTCCTCAGGTTCGCGTTCGTGAAAATCTTGACATCCAAGATCGTCATCTCGGAAAGCACGAATGCCGGCCGTTCCAGCACCGGGTGTGTGGGGTCCACAGCACCGCATGGCTGCTCTGCGAGCTTGACCATGACGCAGTCCACAGAGTTCTGGTCCTCGAGGGGCAGCACGATTGGCGTCTTGTTGCCGTTCTTGTCGGTGTAGGCATCCTTGAAGTCAGGCACAAGGGCGCCTGTGGGGTCTTCCAGCTTGGTCTTGTCCCTGGCAACATCGCACTTGCCGTCTCCCCTGAAGCAGTCCTCCTTGGAATAGTATGGGTTCGCCACAGGCTTGCCATTGGCGTCGAGCAGATGCTTGCCCGTCCTTATGTCGCGCTTGAACGGATAGCCCTCGACATCGCCCACGCAGACTCCGTCGGCCCTGATGGCCATGGGCCCTTCCACCTTGGTCTCGCACCCGCGGAAGACGAGTATCGCTGCCGCTGCAGCCACTGCGATGCCAGTGCCGATACCGATGGCGATGTGGCTCCTGGAATCCCTGGATATGTCCCTCGCTTTCAATTCCCTGTCTTTCTGTAGTTTCATAGCATGCACCTTTTGTGATCATGAATTTGGCTGCTGGATGCGGAGGTAATCGAGCTCCAGCTCTGAGAGCAGCACGTCTCCCCGCCTGCCTTCCCGCTTGGTGAAGAGGGGTGCCAGGGCGACCTTCTTGTGCTCGTTCACATAATAACCGTGCTCGTTCTTCTGGAAGGTCTCGTCGAGCTTCCTCTTCAGGAGAGGGTCGCTTCCATAAAGCTCATGGAGCGCCTCGGACTTGTGCTCCTTGTCCTGGGCCAGATAGTACGCCAGACGGTCGATGACGATGTTGGCTTCTGCATCAGCAAGGATGTTGTCCATACTCTTCAGCAGCAGGGTGGTCGCCTTTGCTTCCCGCATCACTGAGCAGAACACAGCCGGATTCCTGCGGATGGTGTCAAGAGAATCGAAAAGCTTCTCATCGGTGATGAGCTTCTCGAATAGGTTGATTACGGGCTTGTCGCCATGCATCTTGATCGTGAGCGATACCTCGGATATCGCATAGCTGCGCATCTCCTTGAACTGCTCTGCGTTCACACCCGCATAGTCCCTGGCTATGGACCGGGCTTGCAGCCATTTGGAAAACCAGCTGGTCACGAAGCCGAGGCCTGTGATGCCATAGAAGGCGTATCCGACCGTCTTGGCGCTGTCCAGCGGCGCGAAGTGGAGCTTTGCTTCCCAGAACCCCCTTATCACGTTGGATATGCCGCGGTTGGATTCCATGGCACGGTGGATGAGCATGGCGATGTCGTTGAAGCCGTCTGTGACGTTTATGGCGAATGCCACGCTGCCCACTATCGCGGCACCCCAGAGCGTCGGGCTTGAGATGAGCCTCCTTAGAGGGCCGTGACCCTTGGCGCCTGCGGCACGGCTTGTCTGCGCGGAAATCTTCTGGATGCTGGCGGGTATCGGCACCGGATTTGGTGCAGGCGCAACAGCCGCAGGATCCACCGCCGGATCCTCCTGAGCCGGCGGAGGGCTGCTCCGGATTTTCTTAGCAGCGATTATCTGCTCGCATTGCACCATGAACTCATGGAAAAGGACCAGCTGGAGCATCTGCCCTTCAACCGGGTCCAGGGCCCGGCCTTCGCTGTTTTTCTTCTCTGCCGAAGTCTTGACCGCGCGGGCAGTGGATTCGTCTCCGCAAAGCAGGACTATCCTGGCCCTCTCCTCTCCGAACGCGGCTTTCACCCGGTCCAGCTTCTCAGCGTCTGTGATGGTATCATCGTACTTTATATCATCCAGGCGCTGCACCATCCTGTCTGCCTCGGACAAATCCAAGGATATTGAGATATCTGCGGTGGTGTTTGGATCTGCGGTGCTTGGAGCTGCCATGGTTTCGCCATAAGCGATTGCCCCATCCGGTGCCGCGGGCGCAACAGGTTTGGCTGGCGCAGGAGAGAATATTTCCCTCACGATGCCGCGCTTCATCACGCAATCCACGAGTGGTTTGAAATCAGGTGCGTTGACAAATCCGGATGTGGTGGTTATGCCCCTTGCGGAGCAGAGGTCGCGGGCCAGCTTCAGGAGCTCGTCATTGCGCATATCGCCCAGGGAAGCCGTGTCGAATGCTGAACCCTGCGCCGGCGGTTCTGCGAGGGGGGGCTTTGAAGCGACCGCTGGTTGCACAGTTGATGCTGGCTGGGAGATTGATGCCGCAACGCCGGTCTTGGCCGCATCCTGGGCTGGCGCAGGCTGTTGATTGCGTTTAGCTTCCTCAATAGCGCGACGTCTGTCTTTGTATGAAATCATTCCTACCCACCGCTTTTGATTGTTTTAATACGCATACTATTGTGTAAATAAGGATTTTTAAAGGTATTGTTAACCGGAGAGGAAACGGGAAAATAAGAGGAATAAAGAAAAAGTTGAAATGAGCGGTCAGCCGGAGTTGCCTGCCTTGGACACCGGAGGAGAAACCTTCAGTGAGCAGTCGCATTCGCCGCCTGGCGCTCCGACAGTCACTCCGGTGAGGTCAGCCTTCTTCCCGGAAATGCCCATGTCACTGCCATCGCAGGTTGCCGAGATGGTGCCTTTTTGCGTCGGGACACCGCTGGGGGTCACACGGAACTCGCCTGAGAGCCTTATGTCGCCTGAGCATTTCTGCCTCAGGTCGCCCTCATTGACGGCCCTGAGTATGCGGGCGCCTATCTGGCCGGGTTTCACACCGTCACATTTTTTCACAACGCAATTACCGGATGGCTCCTCGGGTTCCTTAGGCGTCCTCCTGTGGCCAGAGACCTTCTTGGGCTCTTCCTTCGGACATGATGGTTCTGGGCAGTAATTGGCATCACCCTTGACGCATGATTCCGTTATGAAGACCACACGCCAGACATAGCTACCCGGATTCTCTTTGTCTTCAATCATCGCGGCATAGGGTTCGTTCTGGTCCACCTTGCCGTTGACGCAGTGGAAATCCGCAGGGCACAGGTTGGCGTACTCGGTTCCGGTATGGGTCCCGTCGTTGTTTTGTATGCCGTCTCCACAGATACCGCAGTCCTTCGCACTGAACACAGGAAGCATAGGGTCATTCTCGCCTTTGGCGGTCTCGCACTTGCCATCGCCGTCCACTGGGGCCACATATGCCGGCGGACACTCCTTGGGTTTCTGTATCGTCTCGGTTTTCTCGCATCCCCTGAGATAGAGTGACAAAGCTAGGGCACCGCCTACGACTATGCCAGCCGTTGCAAGGGCAGGCTTCCAACCGGTAGGAACCTTCTTCGGTTCAGCCGGCTTCGTTCCAACAGGACCTGTAGTTTTCAATTCCATTTTCATACACCTCTCGTAGCATTTCTCTCATTTTCCTTGAGTGTTTTCCTCTTCGATATGATGGACCATGCGGGAATCCCGAAGGACACCACGTAGAACACCACCACCACAGGCACGAAAGCCGCGCTGAGCATGGCATGGACATCCGTCAGGCACGCGAAGAACGTCGAGAAGCAGGTTGCGGCAGCCGCACCGAATATCTGTGGCGCGTAATTCATCACCTTATCCGATTCGGCGACCTCCTTCTTTGGCTTCGGCACCGCCTTCTTCGCCTTGTCCGGCGCCTCGAGTGTGAACTCGACATTCCTCTGGCCGTTGTCCACACCGAGGTCTTTGACCGTTAATGTGCGGTCCCCGGCCTTGAACGTCTTGGTCTCGTCCTCCTCCAGGACGAATTCCTCGTTTATGCCCTTGCCCTTGAGACTGAGTTTGGGCGTGAACATGCTGGCCATCTCCACGAATGTGAGCGAATAACCGCCCAGCGGATAGGAATCGCCCTTGTTCCTGAAAGCGACCGTCACAATGTTCTTTTTCATGGCTGTCTCAGGGGCTGCCATTTCGACTGCTGGCTCCGCGACCACTGACGCAGGGTCCGGTGCGGATTCGACCGGACCGAACATGTCATCAGGAGCTGAAACCTGCGGCGATGGAACTTCCGGTTCTACTGCACCGAACAGGTCATCAGGCACGGCGAATAAATCTGGCTGCGCTGCTTCGCCCCCGGCGCGAGGAGCTGACCCCGGCACATCGAATTCACTGGTGCCAAATCCGTCTGGGAAGAGCAGGTCGCCAGAAAGGGCCATCGCGAGCGATGGGGACGGTTCTATTTTCAGGCTATCCAGATCCGCGGTAGATAGTTCATCAGTATCTGGTCCTTTTGGTTCAATAGCTGCTGCTGGCTTCGCTGCCGGCTTGGCCTCTTCAGGTGCCTGGGCCGTGGGCTTTGGTATAGGTTTCCCCTTGGCTCCGGGTGGCGGCGGTGGAGGAGCTGCCGATTTAGGCGCAGCTACGGGCTCCGGTGCAACTGCAACAGGAGCAGGAGCCGCGGGTTTCTCCACAAGTGCAACCGCTGCAGGTTTCGCTGCAGGCTCCGCAACCACCGGTGCAACAGGCGCAACCGGCGCCTTCTGTATCGGCTCTGCGCTCGGCAGCTGAGCCGCAAGCGGCTTAGGTGTTGGAGCAGCATCCGGCTTTATGCCGGCTTTCGCATTTTCCATTGCTTTCTTCTTATCAGCGTAACCACCCATCAGACATCCCCTCCATTTTATTGTGTTTTACCCACGATGTTATCGAAATCTGCAAGAACCCTGCCTGCGATAGCCTTCACCGCGGAGGCCTCCTGGTCCAGGCCCTTGCTGGCTGCAAGCTTCTCTGGCGTATCGAGCTCGCGCACCTCTATGAGCACGGACTTGGCATAGCCTTCAACCTGGCCCAGACGATGGAGCGCGGTCCCGACGCTATTCTCACCGTATTTCTTCACGGCGTTTTTCACATCACCGTTGGTGAGACGAGGCTTCAGGAGCAGGATGGACAGCGGACCGACCGCTCTTTCTACCTCCAGATTAACGACGCCCTCCAATGCCTCCATCATCCCTTGAGTGAGGACAGGTACGGCCGGCTTGTTGCCGAGCATTTTGAGCGCACCTTCGATATCATTGCCGAACACGTACGTCACAAGCGTCTTGACAAAGCCTTCAAGCTCTTCGACGCGTTCGAGCAGGCCCTTCTTGGTGACGTTTCCATCCGTGTCAGTTTCGCCAGCCAGGTCGCTGCCCATTGCTTCTATGGACTCTTCATGCCCTGCGGCCTTGCCTTCAAGCTCTTCGACGCGGGCCTCGATATTATTAGGTACTGCAACGCTGCCCTTGGTTTTCTCGGGCTCTGCCGCAGCTTTTTCTGGTTCAGCAACTGGTGCAGCCACCGGAGGTTCGGATGGGCTCTTTTCCGGTTCAGCAACAGGGGGCTTTTCCTCAACTTTCGGAGCTTCAGCCGGTCCCGGTTCAGCAACTGGCGCAGCCACCGGGGGTTCGGACGGGCTCTTTGCAGCCTTGGGCGGCTCTGGTGCGGGTTTCGCTGCGGCACCAGTATCATCATCAAGAGTGAGGTCTCCGAAGTCAGTTTCATCTTTTGCAACTGATGCGGACGGTTTGGGAACAACAGCGAGCCTTGCCGCTGGTCTCGGTACAGAAGGCTTCGGAAGCTTCGGGACTTCTTGCGGCCCGGTCTGCCCCACGCCCGCCTCTTCAGCAAGTTTAGCAAGTGTCTCCGAAGTGGCTGGCATCGCGCGCGTGGGGAGGTCGTTGGCGCTCTCGTGCTTAGGTGCCGGCAGCTTCGGCTTTCTCTGCGCCTTCCTTTCAGCAAGAATCTGGTCGAGTGTTTTTTCTACCACCATAATCACCTTTTAGTATTATCATATTCCAGGCTCGGCTTGGCCACCGCATCAAGTTCCTCGTCGCTCGCGTTTCCTGCTATAGCGATGAGCTGGAGTTTCTTGTCCACATTGGCGATTGCGCCGGTCACGGCTGCAACAAAACCGTTGAAGCTGGCTTCAAGCTGCTGGGCAAGCTTGAGCGCTTTCGGGCCTGACTCGTAAGTGGTCAGCGCCGCATTGAGCGCAGCCTCTTCCACATCCTCCCCGGTGGGCTTCGGTGTCGGCCTTTCCCCTCTTGCCCTGCGCACGACCTCATCAATCGGAAGCTTACCGTTTCCGTTTGCAGCAGGAGGTATGGAGTTCCTGACCTCGTCCACGCCCTTCTTCACTTCCTCTATCCTCGCGTTCGCGCTTTCCACATCCGCGGAAGTGCGTTGCTCTATGTTCTTGACTATCTCCCCTGCGGTCTCCAAAAGCTCGACCGCATGGGTTGCATCATCAGAAGCCTTCAAGGCAACGGACTTTAGCGTGTCAACCTCAGTGCCGAATGCATCGACCGCCCTCTGGAGGGCTTTGGTCATGCCGGCCAGCTCATCCACGCGCTCAGTGCTCACGGCCTTTTCGTTCTCTGCCTGGCGGGCTGCCTTCGCGAGTGCGCCTTCGATGCGCTCGGCCGCTTCGTCGCTTCCGGCCTTCACATCTTCGGTCTTCTGCAGGGCCTCGGCCGCCTTGCCAAGCGCGTTCTCTGCGTTCTTTGAAGCGTTGTCTGCAGTGGTGGTTGCGCCTTCCACATCGGTCTTGGCGCTGGTCGCCAGCGTTTTCGCTTCGTTGGCGGTTCTTTCGGCGCTGTTCGCGGTGCCTGCGGCGCTTTTTGCGTCGGTCCTCACGCGGGCCAGGCTCCTGCCGAACTCTTCAAGCTGTTGACCATTGAGCTCGCCTTTCTCATGCAAAATCAGCAATCCTTCTGCGAGAGCGCTTCCAAGCTCTCCGCCGAGGACCTGTTTGAGACGCGGAATCACATCTTCCTTCAACGTCCTCTTCGGAGGAACACTGTCTTTAACCTTAGGATCTACCACTCATACCACCTCATATGAATATACCTGTTGTGTTGTAATGTATAATTTAGTGGGCAACTATATTTAAATGTTCGCTTTGGTAAAAAAACGTGGATTTCCATCATCATCCCTTCTTCGAACCGTCACCAGCATAGCGGAGCATGATGGACTTGTCGTCGTTCTTGCCATCCCTCTTTTCGCATTTGACACCGAGTTCAGCACACCTTGAACTGTATGGGGCATCCTGCTGGCGCAATTCTGCCAGCGCCATTATCTTCTCCCTGGCCCGGCCAAGGTTGCCGCCGGCCTCCCTTATCAGCAGGGCGTACTCATGGTCCGCGCACACCGGCTCGTTTATGCCGTCGGAGTCCAACGCTATGACATCCCCGGGCATGAGCTGGATGCCTTCGTGGGACGTGTGTGAGTTGTTTATGCTGAGGTAGTTCAGGGAAGCGCCCAGGCCGGACGTTATCACGTGGCGCCGGTTCCTGAACATCTCCTTGAGGTCGGGACTAATCACGCTGCCGTCAGGCCCGAAGCACTCCTTGAACTGCGGATTGTCCGAAGCTACGGCTTCCTGCCAGAACTGGTATCTCATATCATGGCTCTGGGTCTTGAATATGGCCTTGCCATCCCGTATCACACGGCCCTCGCTGTCCCCGCAGTGCACGATGTATAATAGGTCCTTCTTCTGCAGGGCCACGATGGCCGTGCTGCCCATGTTGTTAGTGCGCTTGTCGCTGTCCGCGCCTTTCTTCTTTTCACCATCATCATCTTCCTGCTTGTCTTTGTCCGCAATCTGCTCCATGGTTATGGCCAGGTCGGCGGTTATCAGGGCGCGGCTGACATCCTCTGCGCTCCTTATCCAGCCTGCGAACGCTGATATTGCAAGCACGCTCCTGGCGAGCGAGCTCGCCCTTGCGCCGTAGTTATGGCCTCCCATGCCATCGAAGATGGCATCCAGCAGGATGGGCCCGTCTTCGGTCCCGATGACAAGCGATATGGCGCAGTCCTCGCTGGTTTCGACGTATTTGCCCTCTTGGGTTTTCTTGGGCCGCACCAGGGTGTTGGCCTTGACAACCAGCACGTTAGGCCTCTGCACAGGCAGGCCCATGAATTCCATCGCGGTGTTCCATTCGTCCTGCATCCTGGCGGACACCTGCAGCGAATCAAAACGCATGGATGGCCATGCCTTGTAGAGCTTCATCACCTCGGGACGATACCAGTGGACTTCGTCCTTATCGATGGTCTTGGTTATGAGCGCCTTGCGGAGCGCATCCTCGGATTTGGGGCTCGGCCGCTCGTCTTTTTCAAGCACGCTGTGCAGCAGCGCGGCCTCCTCCTGCGTGTAGTTTTTCTGCGAGTATCTGAGTTTGTAAGCCAGATGGCCGAACGTGACAAGGTCGGCACGCTCATTGCTCCAGAGATTCATGGCATTACGCTGGTTAGCCGGCTTCAGGGCCCCGCCAGCGAACTTGGCAATGCCTTTCTGCGTCAGGCTCTCCATGCCGGTCTTCATCGAGGCGGCTATCACCTTCCTCTGGAAATCGCTGAGCTCCTTGGGGTCGGTGACGGCTGCCCATCTCTCCTGGCCCGTGGGCTCTGAGAGGCCGAGCTTTGAGTGGAGGCTTTTCTTTGCAGCGTTCAGCTTCTCCAGGCTGCTGAGCCAGTCCGGCTCCGCCCACATGGATGATATATAATTCCTGATGCGCAGCTCGCGCACGCCCGCATGCATGGACTGCAAGGCTACGATGTCGCACGAATCGTGCTTCAAGGCCGCGCACACCAGCGACCTCTCATGGGCTGAGAGGGACTTCACTATATCTACCACGTCCTTCCTGGCTTCCGGGGCAGGAGCCGTCTTCGGGCGGTAGTGCCGGTTCACAAGACCGGATGCGAGAGCCACCACCCACTCGTTGGAATATCCCTGGCGAAGCTCCCTGACGGCTTCGTGGTAGAAAGGATGTATCGCCACGGCATCGGCAGCTTTGCGGCCTCCGTTCGTGGAGGTCACGGACCAGTAGCTCACTATGGTCCTGGCCACGCGCCTTATGAGCATGTTCTTTTCTATCTCGGTGCCGGTCTGGTCATAGCGCGGATGCCACTGTTCGAGCAGCTGCTCCAGATCCGGCCTGCTGGCGATGTTCGGAAGCGGCAATACTATGCCTGAGATGACCTGTGGTTCCAGGGTGCTGGATGGAGCGGGTTGTGCAGGAGGCTTTGGTTTTTCAACAAGAGGCTGCCGATCCGGCTGAGCCTCCTTACGGGCCCCTATGCCGAAGCGCTTCACGAATGCGGCGACCGCCTGTTTATAGGTGCGCATTTTTCCGGGAACAGATACCGGCGGTTTCTTGTCTCCGGCTGGGGTGTCCAACGGAAGCATGTCCTCCGGACGAATCATGATGTCGGTCTCCTGTTCATCATCAACGCCTTTTAGCGCTGGTTTTGGCGGTATGGAAGGAGGCAGCGCGTGTATGTCCTCCGGACGAATCATGATGTCAGTCTCCACTTCCAATGTGGCGGCTTCATCCTGTGGTGTTTCCATTTCTGGCGCTTTGACCGCGATGATTTTGGCGACTGGCGGCTGCGGAGCGGCTGGCGGCTGCAGTGGTTCCCGTTTCTGTGGCGGTGGAGGGGCGCGGAACTCGGGCTTCGGAGTCGCCATTACTAGCGCTGCCCGCACCATGGATGGCCGCGCTTCGATTGGTGATTGGACGCCCAGCCCCATACGCTTTCTCAGCATTTCGGCGGTTTCAGTGTGTTTGTTCGCAACAGCCACGTCCAGCGCTGTCCAGCCGTTATTGGCCTTCGCGTTCACATCCGCCCCCCTGGCAATCAGTCTTTCTGCCTCCTTCGTCTTACCCGAGTATGCAGCCTTGCGGAGCTCTGCGTTCAGCCTCTCCTGCCTCGCTTCCCCGGGCTTAGCTGCAGGCGCAGGAGTTTTGGCTGGATGCGCTTGCAGGGGTGCTATTGGCGCTTCGGGTGCTTTGGCGACCTCGGCGCGTTTGGTGATTGACGCTTTCGGTGCGGGCACTTCTGGTTGCGGCGCTACGAACGCTTCGGGTGGTTTGGTTTGTGGCTCTGGCGCTACTTGCTCCCGAACCGGTGCTTGTGCAGGTGGGGGTTTCGCTTCCTCTTTCTTCTCTTCAGGCAGCTCCGGCAGGAATGCACCCCAGCCTGCAGCGACGGCACGCGCCCTGGCTGCAGACGCCCGGTCCGTTAGACAGAAAGGAGATTGCACGACGTCTGGTATCTTGAGTTTGCTGCGCTCCAGCGCACGCTTCATGAGTGGTGAATGCTCCTGACCCAAATGGACACCTGTTTGTTTAGGTATACATTTGTGTAAATGGATTTAAAAAGCTACTCTTAGCCAGACCGTTTAGGATAATGCGGTTTCGCATGTGTTTCTCCGGCAGTTCTGCGGCTTCATCTTGCCGTGCAGCAGGCACCGGCACAAGATATCAAAACGGGTGGGTTATCCATCCGGTTATGGCAGCCCAGGTCTTTCCCCTGGTGTTTGCGCCGCGGGCAATCAGCATTTCCGTGATTTCGTCGTGTCGATTGAAGACCGCCAGCATGAGCGCGGTCCAGCCATCTTGCTTCCTAATGTTGAGGTTTGCTCCGTGGGCGGTGAGCATTTCTACAGCTTCGATTCTGCCTTCCCGGGCAGCATACATCAGCGCGGTCCAGCCATCATGATTCTGCGCGTTGATTTCTGCCTGCCGCTCAACCAGCATTTCCACGATTTCGGTTTCGCCTCCCCTGGCAGCGTACATCAGCGCAGTCCAGCCCTCACCGTTCTTCACATTGTCTATCGCTCCATGCATAATCAGCAGTTTTGCGGTTTCGGTGTCGCGGATCTTGAGGGCCGTCATCAGTGCCGTGCAGCCATCCCTCTTGGATGTCAGAACGTCTGCTCCTTTGGCAATCAGCATCTCCACGGTTTCGGCATTTTTGCTTATGGCGGCATGCCTGGCAGCATGCCACAGGGGCGTCCCGCCATCATCCTCGGCGTTGATATTTGCACCCCAGTCAATCAGCAGTTTTGCGGTTTCGGTATGGCCTTTCCGGGCAGCACATATCAGCGCGGTCTGGCCATGTTTATCAGGTGTGTCCACGTCTGCTCCTTTGGCAACCAGCATCTCCGCGGTTTCGGTTTTACCGGCCCCGGCAGCTAGTATCAGCGCGGTTTCGCCGTCATCATTAATTGCCCGGATGTCCGAGCCTTTGGCGATGAGCATTTCAGCGATTTCGTCGTGCCCATTGAAGGCCGCCAGCATCAGTGCGGTCCAGCCTTGGCTATTGGCTGCGTTGACAGCTGCTCCTTTGGCAATGAGCGTTTCTGCGATGTCAGGAATGCCTTGCCGTGCAGCGAACATCAACACAGTCCAGCCGGATTTGCCAGTTGCGTGGATATCTGCCCCCTGGGCTATGAGCATTTTCGCTATTTCGGTGCTGCTTTTTTCGACTGCCTTCATCAGCACGGTCTCGCCATCATTATTAATCGCTTTGATGTCTGCACCGTTGGCAATCAGTATCTCTGCGATTTTGGTGTGCCCATTGAAGGCCGCCAGCATCAGTGCGGTCCAGCCTTGGCTATTGGCTGCGTTGACAACTGCTCCTTTGGCAAGGAGCGGTTCTGCGATGTCAGGAAGGCCTTGCCGTGCAGCGAACATCAGCGCAGTCCAATTATCACGCATCTTCGCGTTGATATCTGCTCCCCTGGCGATGAGCATCGATGCGGTTTTGGCATTACCATTGCTGACTGCCAGTATCAACGGCGTCTCGCCGTTACTATTAGCCGCGTTGATTTCTGCCCCTTCATTAATCAGCATTTCCGCGATTTTAGTGTGCCAGTTGTAGGCGGCCAGCATCAATGCGCTATGGCCGGTAACACCGTCACAATTACCATTCGCATTGACATCTGCCTTTCTGGCAATCAGCATTTCAGCGATTTCGGTTTCGCCTTGCCTGGCAGCGAACATCAGCGCAGTCCAGCCGCTGCCTTTCTTCACATTGATATCTGCTCCTTGGAGAATCAGCATTTGTGCGATTTCAGTGCAGTTGTTCTTGGTAGCCAGTATCAGCGGTGTCTCGCCGTCGTTATTAGCTACATTGAGGTCCGCCCTTTTGGCAATCAGTTTCTGCGCCGCGTTGATATCCCCGGTTTCTGCAGCTGTGCGGAGCTCAGCGCCCAGCGCCTTGGCGATTTCTGGCGTTGGTTTGACATTGGTTTGCGCTTGAGGAGCTGGCGCTGCCAGTTGTGGCGCGGGTGCCTGGACAGGTTGGAACACCGGGGCAAGTTGTACCTGAAGCGGTGCTTCCTTCCCGGGTTCGGCCAGCGGAGGCAGGAAAGCTCCCCAGCTTGCAGCGACAGCACGCGCCCTGACCGCATTGATTGGCGGTGCTGAGCGCCTGCTGCGCTCAAGGGCAAGTTTCATGAGAGATGATGGTTCCTGGCTCAAGTGGACACCTGTTTGTTTATGTATAAATTTGTGTAAAGGAATTTAAAAAGCTGCCGCTCGAACCCACTCTTTCAGACAATAAGCAAATCAGGCCACAGGGACCTGGAAAAGCGCGCCCACAAGGTAGCCGGCCATGGCGGCGGTCCCGCCTATCAGCATCATCTCAAGGCCGCCCCAGAGCCATTTGCCCGAGGTGAGCTGGCTCTTGTATGCACCTATCAGGAAGAGCAGGCCGGAGGAAACGGCCACAGCGGCAATCATGGATTCTGCGATTGGAAGGAAGAAAAACGGTGATAGGGGGACCAACGAGCCGATGATGGCGCTGCCCCCCACAAGCACGCTCTGCCAGAAAGGCGACATGGAGGCGATAGGGTTCTCGAGCTTGAGCTCCTCGCGCATCATTGTCTCCAGCCAAACCTTCTTGTCAGAGCATATCTTGTCCACGACCTGCTTGAGGAGCTTGCCGGAGAATCCTTTTGCCTTGTAGATGTCCTCTATCTCCCTGCGCTCGGCATCCGCGAGATGGTCCATCTCGTATTTCTCCCGCTTCACTTCGGAATCGTAGTGCTCCTGCTCGGCGCGCGAGGCGGTATATGCTACCGCAGCCATGCTTATGCTCTCTGCGAATGTGGCTGCAAGGCCTGCGAGCAGGACGATGCTTATGGAATGCGTGGATACAGCCACACCGAGGATTATGCCAAGGACATTGACTATGCCGTCCTGGCTGCCCAGGATTATATTACGGAAGAGCTGGCCCCTGCCGGTACGGTGGTTCTCCACATGCATCAAAGCCTTGTCCGCCATCAAATTGGACTGGGATACAAATTTAATAAGCGTTGCGACCATAGCCGTATCCACGATATGGGCTCGTAGCTCAGTCCGCCTTTTGGGAAAAGGCGGCCCAAAACCGGCTGTTGAAAAACGCTTCGCGTTTTTGGGCGCGTCAAATCAAAAGGCAGGAGAAGCAGCAGAGCACTCGCTTCGCATGCGAGGGGCCGGGGGTGCGAGTCCCCCCGAGTCCATGAACGAAGTGAATGGACTGCTGTGGCCGATAAGGCCACACAAAGTCCATTTTTCATTTTTTAAAACAGTTAGACTGAGGTCCGCCTCAGAGAAAATGACTGTTGTGGCCGGTAAGATCAAATACTAACGCTTGTTCTGGTCAAACACGTAGCGTTCGGCATGCACCCTGAAGCGCCTCACATAGGCGCGCTTCAGCTCCAGCGCGGTTTCATCGTTCGCATGCAGTTGCGACCCCATGAACGCATGATAGCGCTTCAGAAGGGCGCACTCGCGGCCGTTGATCCTGAGGCGCTTTTTGGCCTCGTCATCGAGGCTGCCCTTCGAATACAGATGAAAAGCCTCAAGCAGCTCCTGCATCCGGTCATCCACATCCATGGAGCGGATTGCAGGCGGGCTCGCCAGAGCAGAGGATTGCGGAAGCATACCTCCCTTGCTGATGATCCGCCTCAGCGCACTATCAACGGCAGCATAGTTCTCCGCTCGGAGGAGGCGGCAGTATTCCGACATCCCGTTGTTCAGCTCGAAGAACGGGCTTTTCGAGTATTCATGGAGCCCGTAAATCCTGACCCGGTCCCCCATGGCTCTTGCGCCCGTGCATGTCGCATGGGCATCCAGCCCGAAGCCGCTTATCCACCTGGACAGGTCGCTTTCTTCCCCGTATTGAAGGATGGGCGTCAGGATCCATTTGAATTCGTCCCGGATGAGAACCGTGCGGCGGGGCGCGCCTGCGCAATTGATGGCCCCGTCAGAGCCGGGTTGCACGTATTTCGCGAAGATACCGTCATCGGTCAGTGCAAAGCAGTAGAGGTAACGGCCGTCAGCCGAGCGCACCATCATATTCACGTGCCGGCCGTATGGGTCCTCCAGGCTCCCTTCCCACCAGAAGCACAGGAGCTGATGTGGCTTCCTCCCTTTTGAAATGACATCGTATTGGACAGCCCTGCTGAGCATGCTGTTCTGGATCTCGGTTTCCGAGCCAAAGAGGAGGAACCTGCTGGCCTCATAGGGCGGGCCTGAGGTGCCGGCGACGCTTTCAGCCGTTATGCCGAGGTCGTCAAGCGGCAGCATGCTGCCGTCAGGGCCGATGGCAGGTTTGCCAGGCACAGAATCGAAAATCGCGTCGAGCGTCTTCTGGATGCGGTAGTCGAAATTCTGAAGCTGCTCGTGCTGGCCCTTCCAGTATGCCCCGTTCCACATGAACCCGAAGGGGTCTATGCCGAAGATACGGCCGGCGAACCTGCGCCAGCATCCGTGCGAGCATGAGCGGTAGGCTATCACAAGCCTGTCCGGGCCGGAATCCTCGCTGACATAGACCGGAATCGAATCGTAATGCAGGGTTTTCAGCGGCGAGCCGAACATGACGCGGTGCGGACCTATCTTCAGGGTGTATTGTGGTATGGTTGCGAAGGATGACGCGTTCGCAGATGCGACTGCGGCCATGTGCCTGTTGAACCGCTCGAGTACTGCATGGCAGTCCTCGACTGTCGATTGGGAGCCCCCGCCGAGCATGTATATCGCGCCAGCATCGCCGGGCATGGCCACGAAGGGCGGCACACCGGGCGGCATCTTCCCCACTATCACCACGGGGCCGGGCCTGATGCTATCCTTCGATGAAGGCAGCGTCCCGGCAGGTGCCTTCCCCCCGACTATTACAATCGGCCCCGGCTTGACGCTGTCCTTCTTCGGTTCAGTCAACGGAGGCAGGAACGCACCCCAGCTGGCAGCGACGGCACGAGCCCTGGCCGCATTGATGACGGGTATCCTGTACTCCGTATGCTTCAGGGCCGATGGACTTTTCTCGGTCAAATTGACACCTTTTTTATGCGTGGGATTTAATTGTTGTATGAACTATACATTTGTGTAATTAGGTTTATAATACGCACGGTGCGCGGCAGCCCCACGCCTGGCCGGCCGCAGAAGCAGATTTTTATGCGTTACCTACCATTTGCTGGTAAGATTTGATGCTTCCTAATATCTATCAGGGCGATTATCGCCTGCTCGCAATCTTCCCGATAATGCTGGTAGTGGCATCCCTGCTCCTGATCCCATCACTCAAGATGGGCGTGGACTTCAGGGGAGGCACGCTGGTCACCCTGTCGCTCAAGGAAGCCGTGGACGCCAAGCAGCTCCAGGACCAGCTGGCGAGCGAGGGGCTTGATGCCACCGTCCGGGTGTTCCACACTAGCGTGGGAGAGCGGGCCGAGGTGGAGATACCCCAGAGCGACCAGCTCGTCAAGGCAGACGAGCTGCGGGATAAATTCAACACCATCCTTCCCAAGGCATCGCAGCTAGAGGTGCTGGCATATCACAACAGCAGTTATGAGGCCGAGTACAAGGTCCAGAAGGCCGAACTGGATGCCATAGCAGACGAGATGTTCGTATTGGCGGGCAGGGACCGGAGCCAGATGAACATAACCGGCACCAACGACCTGCAGCAGAAATTCTCCGAGTCCTACACGTCCATATATTCCGATTACCAGCAGGTCATATCAGGCTCCCTGAAGAAGTACGTCCAGTACGATTCCATATCAGTGCAGTCCGTGAGCCCTGCGCTCACCACCTATTTCATAGAAGAGGCCATAAGGGTCGTCATCCTGGCCTCGGTACTCAGCCTTATCCTGGTATTCCTGTTCTTCAGGGAAATCGTGCCAGGCATAGCGGTCCTGACCGGAGCGTTCTGCGACATCGTGATAGCCCTGGGCGGCATGAGCCTGCTGGGCATACCATTCACGCTCGCCTCCTTCGCAGCCCTGCTCATGCTGCTGGGATTCTCGCTTGACACCGACATACTGCTCACCACGCGCCTGCTCAAGAGGAAGGGCGACCCGAGGGAGAACGCCTTCGACGCCATGAAGACAGGCATGACCATGAGCATCATGGCTATGGTCGCTTTCGGGGCCCTGTTCGTGCTCTCGCTGCTGACGCACATACCGACATACTATGAGATATCGGCCGTGGCCCTGGCCGGCCTCTTCGGCGACATATTCGCCACATGGGGCATAAACGGCGTCGTGATACTCCACCATGTGGAGAGCAGGAGGAAGAGCTGATGGAATTCTACCGGGACAACAAGTTCCTTTTCCTGCTGTTCGTTTTCCTGCTGTTCGCCTACGGCATAGCCGTGGTGGGCGGATGGCTGCTCATAGTGGCCCTGCTCTTCTTCGGGTTCTCGTCCATGTGGGGCAGGGAGCCGCACATAAAGCTGACGGGCATGATATTCCTGGTCCTGTTGGCCCTCATAAACATCTACGTCCATGGCATGCTGTTCGGCATAGACTTCGTTGGAGGCACCCGCATCCCGGTGGTGCTGGAGCACAGCGTGGACAAGGACACCATGAACGAGCTGGTCAAGACCATAAAAACCAGGGTAAACACCATGGGCCTCAAGGAGGTCAAGGCCTCGGCCGTGGGCGACAGCCTGGTCAACATAGAGATAGCCAGCACTGACGAGTCGACAATCGCATTCATAGAGAAAATCCTGCCCCAGCAGGGCGTGTTCCAGGGCATAGTGGACGGTAAGGTGGCCGTGAGCGGGGACCATATATTCCGCACCACCATCAGCCCCATGTCAAGCAACGCGCTGCTCCAGCAGAGGGCGGATTGGGGCGTGAGTTTCTCTGTTGACAAGGAAGGCGGGGACCAGTTCGCCACGGCCGCCAAGGGCAAGGCGGATTACCCGGTTTACATGTTCATAGACAGGCCGACAGACGCCGCGCTGTTCTACAGCAGGGACGCATTCAAGAGCTACATACTGCAGGATTCAGGCGAGAAGGAATCCATGCGTTCTGTCCAGGACCTGCTCGCTCTTGAAGGTGAGGACATACCGGTATATATCCTGGAGGACCTGCCGGCCAACCTGACCGCGCCCACCAACAAGACAAGGGCCATCGTTTCGGAGAACCTCTCCACAGAAGCCAAGGACGACCTGAGGGCGCGCGGCTACCAGGTGGCGGAGTATCCTGAAGAGAAGATGAAGCCGGAGTTCATGCGCACGAGGACAGGTGTGTTGGTGGTGGACAAGCTGGGGGCAGCAGGCCTGCTGACTGCGCCCCTGCTCGGCGGCAGCATAACCAGCGGCGTGCCCAACTACGCTTTCGTCATCACCGGCAGCCTGGGCACCGAGATGAGCTCCGCCCAGAAGGCGCAGGAGGCCGTGGCCAAGCAGAAGAACATAGAGACCATACTCAAGGGCGGCGCTCTGCCGGTCCAGATATCGCTCGGCTCAAGGACGATCCTCCCGGCATCGCTCGGCATGGAGTTCCTGAAGCTCAGTGTCATAGCCATCGCGGCGTCGCTGGTCGCGATATCGGTCCTCATAGGCATACGCTACCGCAACCTCAGGGCGACCATGCCTATCGTGCTGATAAGCATGGCCGAGCTGACCATCCTGCTGTCCATACTGGGCTCGTTCACCATCGACCTGGCCGCCATGGCAGGCATAATCGCGGCCATCGGCGTGGGCGTGGATGCCCAGATAGTCATAACCGACGAGCTCCTCAAGAAGGACCAGCACACGACCGCAGAGAAGGTGGACCTGGCGTTCTCCATAATAAGGACGAACGCCATAGTGGCCATATTCTCGATGATAGCGCTCATATTCTCCCAGTTCCTGGAGATAAGGAACTTCGCCATGTCCACCATACTGGGCGCCCTGCTGGGCTACCTGCTGACCAGGCCGGCCTATGCGGTGCTGGTGGAGAAGACCCTGGCGGCTGAACGGAAGGCACAGCCGGCCGAGGGCTAGGGTTTATATTCTTTTTGTAACATAAAGTACAACATGCAAAGGCAAAGTGGAGGCGGCAGGCCACCCCAAGAAATCAAAAACGGGGCTCCTGACAACGGATTCAGGAATAAGGCGCCAGCCCAGTCAGGCACGCTCATCGGAGAGGTCATCAAGAGGCGCTATCAGATGCACACCCTGATAGGCAAGGGCGGCATGGGAGAGGTCTATGCGGCCCACGACATCGAGACAGGCAAGGATGTGGCTGTGAAGATAGTCTCAAGGGACATCATAGAGAAGGACAGTGGGAAGGAGTCCGTGAAACGCTTCATACGGGAAGCCACAACGACCATGACCGTCAACAACCCCCACGTAATAGACATGATGGACGTGAGCACGTTCGGGGACCGGATTTTCTGCGTCATGGAACTGCTGCACGGCAAGGACCTCAGGAAACTCCTGGCGGCCGAACGGAAGCCCATGGACTTCAACAGAATGACTGAACTCGTGACGCAGATATGCGATGGCGTGCAGGCCGCGCATGACAGGAACATCATGCACCGCGACCTCAAGCCAGCCAACATATTCATAACCACCACGAACGGCAAGGAGAGCGTGAAGCTGCTGGATTTCGGCATCGCGAAATTCACAGAGGCTGCCGACGTATCATTGACCACCACCAACACCCTGCTGGGCACGCCCCCCTACATGGCACCAGAGCAGATAAGGAAGAAGGATTACGATCACCGGGTGGATATATATGCGCTAGGCATAATCGTGTATGAGCTTGCCACCGGCGTCGTTCCGTTCAACGATGAGCTGCCGTTCAACATCCTGACCATGCATGTGACAAAGGAGCCGATGCCGCCGAGGATGCGCAGGCCCGACCTGCCGGAGCATATAGATAAGGCAATCCTCAAGGCACTGCAGAAGAATCCTGATGCCCGTTTCCAGAGCGCGAAAGAATTCGCGGATGCGATAGCGAATGACCCGGCGAAACACAAATCCGATCCTCCGAAGCGCAGGATATCGGACCCCCCTCCAAGGGCAACTGCGCCGGCCTATCATGCGGTGAGCGAGAAGATGCTGCAGGCCGGAGAGAGCAGCATGGGAAGGATGTTGCGCAGGGTGGCTCTTGTGGCGGCCCTTGCCGCGGCTGCGGGCGCCGCCTACATCAAGCGCGACTTCCTCCTGGAGAAGGGAACAGCGCTGGTCGAAGAGGTGCAGAAGCAGGGTGTCCAGAAGAAAGGCGTTACGGATGCTCCTGCCCAGGCTCCGGTGGAAAGCGATACTTATCCGATAACTGTCAGGACCACCCCGGAAGGGGCGGCCGTATATGAGAGGATGCCGGGCAGCAAGGAAGAGACATACATCTCCAAGACGCCGCTCGTCAACCACCATATCAAGAAGGGCGAGCACACCCTTGTGATAAAGGCGACAGGCTGCAAGAACCGGACGGTGACCGTGTCTGAGATGCAGAGCTCTGTCAACATCAACCTCAGTTCCTGCAAGGGCGTGAGGAGGAAAGCCAAGGCGCAGGACGAAGAGGGTGTCCAGCAAATAGAAGGTTACGACACGCCACCGGCAGGCGAAGGTTACGAGGCAGCACCTGAAGTCAACAACCTTGATATGGAGCAGGGCGCCGTAGGAAACGAATAGACCCGGCAGGCTTTAAAAATCCTGATTGGATAGTAGAACCATGTGCAACTTATACCTCGAAGGCACAAGGGCTATAGTCGACCTGGCCAAATGCCCCTACGAATTCGCCTCCCCTGAATTCCTCAACATCCATCTCAAGGACCTTTCCACTACGGAATCCCCTATCAAGACCATAAGGTACGAAGAAGAGATAGTGGTGGAGCTAGATGAGGAGAAGAGCAATATCCTCACCCAATACGCCGCGTTCATACGCCAGCTGGAGACAATCCTGCTGAAGGAGGACATATACGGCCTGAAGCAGGATCCTGCCTATGACAACAGGAGGAAGGTGCTCAGGAGGTTCTACGAATACGTCTTCCTGAACCCCCTTCTCGCGGCCCAGGAGCTGAACGACTACAACGAACCTGAGCCTGAGAAAGCCATGTATGTCAAGGGGTATCAGACATACAAGGCATGGGTGGCAGGCATCCTGAAGAGGTACACGAGCACCAAGCTGTACGACATGGTGAAGAACACCGGAGACCTGCGCGCGGCCTTCCTTGAGCTGGTCGGCCTGAAAACGCTCTATTTCGTGCCTTCGCTGGTCCTGGGCATACCAAAGGAGGCCATACCGCTGAAGACACCTGAAGCCAAATACAGCCTCCCCTATGGCATAGACATCCAGATATACGAGATACCTGGTGCAGAGGCCTATCTCTACGTGCAGGAGAACAGGTCCATAGATGAGCTTCCACCCGAGCTGAACAAGCTCCTCAAGGATGCCATAAACGAGCAGTTCAAGGAGAGCTTCACCAACGTGGACTGGGACATACTCCTGCAGCTCAAGACCAGGGAGTACCGCCAGTACTTCATAGACCGGGCCATGATGGACGGCATACCCATAACACCCCCGCAGGCCATGGCCATGGGCAGGGAATGCGCGGCCTGGGTGGTCGGCCTGGGCGCGCATATAGAGAACATCGCGCTGGACAAGGAGAACGTCACGGATATCTACATAGACAGTGAGAACTCGCCCATATACCTAGAGCACAGGAAGTACGGCCTCTGCCACACCCTGTTCAGGTACAACCGGGACCTGTTGGAACGGGCCTTCAAGAGCATAGTCTACACCCTTAGGGGGACCAGGAAATTCGACGAGGGCAGCCCCGTCGTGGACGTGGTGCTCAAACGGCTCTCCATGAGGTGCCACCTCCAGAGGCCGCCGGCCACGTTCGGCGAGCTCCAGGGCGCCCTGAGGATAATGAAAGAGGAGCCATTCACATATGCCCAGTATCTCAATTTCAACTCGTTCACGCCGTTCTTCGCCGGCTATGACGACGTCATGGTAGGCCTGGGATGCTCTGAGGCCGTGCTAGGCCTGAAAGGCGTCGGAAAGACCGCGTTCACGGCTGCCAAGATCACCTCCATCGGCACCAGGAGGAGGATAATACCGGTCCAGGATATAGAGGAAATCCCGGTGCGCGCGTTCAGGAAGAGGGGCTTCCACATAGGCGCGGCGAGGGTGCAGAGCTCGGATGTTGAGGAAGCCAAGACAAATGAACTGGACCTGGTCGCGATGGCCAACGCCTTGCTCCGTATGGGTGATGCCGCCCTGATAATCAACGAGGTGCGTTCGCGCGTAGCCGTCCAGGGCATAATCAACCTGCTCAACACCCAACCGGGCGTCTTCCTGCTCTACAACCTGCACGCCGAATCGCTTAGGGATATCCAGGACAGGTTGGAGCTGGTGTTCGGCCTGCCGGCGGCGAGCATGTATGCCACGGACAGGTACACATTCCTCAAGAAGGTGAGATTCGGCAGGAAAGGCCGCATCTACCGTGTCATGGGCTTTGAATACGAGAGCGACATCGAGGAGAAGAAGTTCCAGGAGATATTCCGGTTCAGGAGAGGCGACAGCATAGAGACGTGCACATGGGAGGCGAAGTTCATCAGGAACCCCGAGGCCTCCACGTGGGACTTCAACAAGGTGGACATAAAGAAGCTCCAGAAGGAGCTGGACATCGCGTTCATACCGCCTGCCATGGCCAGGAGGAGTGAGGAGACCGGCATATCTCCGGAGCAGTACATCATGCAGGCCTTTTGGAAAGGCAAGATGTACTATGACATATTCCAGCTGAGCAAGAAGATGGATGACAAGCTGATGCTCGAGCTGGACTTCGTCCTCAAGGTGAATACCGCCGCAAACAGGCTGCTTGTCTCCATGGAACAGGAGCAGGGCGAGATAGACTTCGGAGAGGCCTGGCAGAAATGGCTGCCAATCTTCAAGGATGTCGTGAAACAGGACCTGGAGAAGCGCAAGCTCGGCACCGTGGAGGTCGAGCTGCCGGCAGCCCCTGCCCTACCGGCCGGAGGCAAGGCAGCAGCTCCGCCCAAGTCGTCTGTGGATGAGGATGTGGAAGCCGAAGGCGGCGGCGAGGAAGAAGAGGATGAGGAGCCGCCCCCGGCGGGCGCATCGCTCCGGGACAGGCTGAAGGCGAAGAAAACCGGGGCAAAGAAGAAATAATCATCTGCCGGATTTCGCATCCTTCATATACTTCTCTATCCTGTCGAATGCCTCTTCCAGCTGCTCGGGCTTCGGCAGGAAGACGAGCCTGAAATGATGGCCGTTCATCTTCGGCGCGAATCCTGAGCCAGGCACCGTCACCACGCCCTCTTTGAGCAACCCGCGCACGAACTCGGCATCATTCTTCCACGGGCCTTCGAACCTTATGAATGCGTAGAATGCGGCCTTGGGCGGAGGCATCCTCAGGCCATCGATGCCTTTGACACGCTTGACGACGAGGTCGCGCCTCTTCTTCAGCTCTACGTTGAACTTATGTATGTGGTCGTGGGGCCCTTTGATGGCGGCTATGTATGCCCGCTGCATCTCCCAGTTGACTGATAGCCTCTGGTTGCACAGGCGCTGGACCGCATCCTTTACCTTATCCCAGCCCTCCCCGTGGAAAGCGAGATACCCCACTCTGGCGCCGGGATAGATGTAGTTCTTCGAGAGGGAGTTGCCGCAGACCACCGGCACATCCTTGCACAGGTCACGCATGTGCGTCATCTCGCCGTCGAACACCATCTGGTCGTAGACGTCGTCGCTGATGATGGGGAGCTTGTGCTCGCCAGCGATGTCTATTATGCCCTGGAGCGTTTTCCTGGAATAGACCGCGCCGGTCGGGTTGTTCGGGTTTATGGCCAATATGGCCTTCGTGTACTTTGTTATGCCCTTCCTGAGGCTGTCCAGGTCGGGCTCGAAATTCTCGTCGCAGTCATAGAAATCAATGGTACCGTAGCTTATCCTCTCCTTGGTGAGGTAAAGGGGGTACGTCGGGACCGGCAGGATTATGTTCCTGCCGGGGTCCACAAGGGCCTGGAACATGAAGTCTATGCCCTCGCTGAGGCCGGCTGTGATGAAGACGTCTTCGGGAGATACCTTCTCGTATTCCGCGACCGTCTTCCTCAGCTCCGGGTCGCCCTCTGAAGGCGCGTAGCCTGTGTAATCCTGCTTCAGGGCCTCTGCTGCGGCGTCAAGGATATGCTGCGGCGGCTTGAAGCCGAATGGCGCAGGGTCGCCTATGTTGAGGTAAATCATCTTCACGCCCTGCTTCTCGAGCTTCTTGGCTTCCTGGACTATATCGCGGATAGGGTAGGAGACCAGTTCGCTTTTGCTGGATGGTTCTATCAAGAGGATCACCTGGCGCTATGGTTTGAGAGAACGTAGGGAGATTGTGTTTTTATTGGTGTTGATACGTCGTATGACGATATACCGCGCATCAGTTTCCCAGGGCGAACGCGAAGCTCCTTGGCGTACCGTTGAATATCGCTGTGCGGCTGAGCGAGACCGTGATTTCGTGCCCTTGGGCGGCGCCTGTACCCATATTGCCGCGGCAACTCGTGAACTGCACACCATCCATGAAAACGCAGAGGCCGGTCTGCCGGGTTATCTCTGCCATGTCAGCCTCGATGGTCCCGCGCTTGTCCTCCCCGAAATCCCTGAAATCGCCCCGCAGATAAAGGACCCGCCAGGCATCCTCAGCGAGCTGGACCCTGTAGAGCGAATCGTCGATATCGCACTGCTCCTCCAGGAGAGGCATCACTGATGCGCTGATGGAAAGGAGAACCAGCAGGGAAATGGCCGCTTCGATGCTCTGCATTCAACCACCGCACACGAACAGGCGCTTTATGGCCTTCTCCTGACCCACCACCACGAGGCGGTAGATGCATATCTGGGAAGAATCCGACGGCTCCCCAAAACCCATATACAATGAATTCACCCCGACACGCTCGCGGAGCGAATCCGTATACGAGTTTGTGATGTTTTTTTCGTTCACCCAGTTCGGGTATCTGATACCGCCCTCCCTGACGACAGCGCCGGACTTCACGGTGTAGTCGGCCGCAGAGACCAGCTTGTCGAACACCTGCTGGCGGTGGCTGGCATCCTCGGACTGCTTCACTGACACTGCTTCAATCTCCATCACCAGGAGGAGCATGACCAGGATTGGAACCAGGCTGAACATGGCATCCAGCGAGAGGACGCCTCGCCCGGCACGCCTAGACCGGATTTGCGCTGTCATCCAGGAACACCCCTGCGACCTCTATAGCCTTGCCCTCATGGACCATATGGAACCTGCCGTTCTCCACGCTGTAGTATATGCCCTCCTCCCTGAAACCGAAACGCATGTCAGAGCCGCTGTTGAGGGCTGCTTCCACGGCTCTGGCCGCTGATTCAGCGGCTGAGACCCGCCCCACGTCGTCTATCTTCCCGCTCACCACCTTCTCGTGGGCGATGAGGGCACCTGCCAACACCATCACCACCGCGAGCGTGGCCCCGAACAAAAACAGGAATTCTAACGATACCTGGCCCCGCGTCATCAACCACCACCCCCACCATCACTCGCTAACCTCGTGTAACTTATTACCATCTCGGGCACCTCGGCCGTACTGGTTATGGCGAACTTATCCGAATCCACAAAAACAAAAAACTCGTCCGTCAATCTCGCCGAACCGAGCCCGAAGCCGTTCTTCGCGAGCGTATCCGCCTCCAAAAACACTTCTATCTGAGGGTCGCCTATAGCCACCCGGAAATCGCTGTCGAACGGATGATTGTTGAGCGGGCGGACGTCTGACACCGCCCGCTCCCTGGCGGCCGTCCTGGCTTCAGCCTCCCTGAAGCAGGCTCCGCACTTCGCCGCATCGCACGTGTTCACCGCATCAGGCAATGGCGAGCAGAAGGAGTCAGGGCAGTGCTTGCAGAGCGATATGTCATGGGCGGAGTCATAACCGCTGAAACCAGCCAGCGCGCCTAACCTAAGCGCCTCCAGCACGCTTTCCTTGACGTTCATCTGCACCGCATAGGTCCGCTCGGCCGCCACTGCCTTGGAGAGGTCAGTGGAAGATGATGCGTCCTGTAACCTGAGCAGGGAAAGGAGTAGCAGTACAGAAATGAAAACCAGAATAAACGAAAGGTACCCTCTCATCCATCCCCCGTGGAATAATGGGATGGAGGGTTAATAATCCTTATTTCACGCGGACCGCGTATGCGCCGGGCGCGTTCACCGAGATTAGCTTTGCGACCTCAGAGCGTTCAGGGTCAAGGACGATGATCATGCCTGAGAACTTCTCGGAGAGCTCGCCATGGCACTTGGGGCATGTCTTCTCCTTTGTCTGGACTATGTAGCGGCACTCCTTGCATGCGTTGCTCATTTCTTGTCACCCTCCTTGGCGTCCTCTTTCTTGCCCTCCTTCTTCTCTTCCTTCTTCTCTTCCTTCTTCTTCGGCGCCTTCTTCTCCATCCATTCCGGCTTGCCGAGCCCGTCCGGCCTCATGGTCAGACCGATTTTGGTGTCTGAGGAGGTGGATTTCATGCTCACAGTGGAGACTTTCACCAGGACCTCGTCACCCTTCTTTATCGTTCTCCTCAGGACCTTGGAACTGAGGTGCTTGGCCTTCTTGTCGTAGTAGAACTTCTCCTTATCTATCTGGGACACGTGAAGCAGACCCTGGAACGGGCCGATGGACGCGAATGCGCCGAATTCGACGATTTCTTTTATTTCGGCCTTGTAGACCTCATTTACAACAGGGTAGAAGGTCAATGCCTCGAACTGGATTGTGTAGTAGGCGCCGCCGTCTCCTGGTATGACAAGGCCTTCAGAGAGGACCTTGGAATTGTTGATTGCGAGCACTATGCCCAGGTCCTTGTAGATGCGGCCCTCGTAACGCTCCCTCAGTATGGCGGTCACCGCATCCTCGAGCACGCTGCCGAACATGGGTGGCGGTACACGTATCCGGTCTGCTATCGTCTTTATGTAGTACATAACAAGCTCCTCCGTCGTTCGCCCCCCACATCTTGCAGCTTTCGGGAACTTGTTCCCGGAAGTTTGGGGAACGGATCGCCGTTCCGCAAAGGGGAGAGTCTAGCCTCAGGATTGTTCCGTCGGCGTATCTGATTAGTTTGGAGTGGTTTAAAAGGCTATTTATGGTGCCTTTTGCTTCAGTGGTGATCGGACTCAATAGCGCTCGGAAATGATGATATTCACAGGGCCGACCTTGGCCTCATATATATTCGGGGAACGTGATGTATGGGGGGGATAGATAGTGATGTCCCATTTGAGCATCGAGAATCCGTATTCAAAATCGAAGGCAAGTCCGGGCAATTTGGCGATATCGAAGGAGAACGGGCCCGGCCGGTCGCAGAAATACGGGTGTATGGATTCACATTCGAACGTACCGTTCTCGTAGCTCATGAAAGTCTTCACAGCCATAGCGCGCCCTATATTATCCGAAACGACCAGGGGCCGGTTATATCTGACATAGTATTCCACCTCTTTTGGAGTCAGATATTGGAAGTTGAAGATATTGGCGCAACTGGCTTCGGTCTTGCGCGGGATGGATATGCAAGCCGCGTGCATCTCTTCCTGGTCGAGGTTACGGTTGTTATTTCTTTCAGCCAGGTATTCAGCCTCTTGGATCAATCGGGAGTAAATGGATTCCTGGTTGGCCCTGAAAGCAGCGAGACCGCCCCAGGCAGTTATTGCAAGCGCTGCGGCAAAGGACAATGATACGGTTAAATACTTCAATCCTTTGACAATGCGCCTTATCCATCTTTTCTCCACTGCCGACTGGTCATAGACGCCCTTGCCTGTATTGATTATGACCACGGTGTCTTCCGGTTTGAGGTCGTATTTCACCGCACCGCAGAACGCCGCTGCCGCAGACGGCTCCACGGCTATGCCGATGGAGTTCAGCCACTTGTATTCCCTGGCTATCTCCCCCTCTGAGACGGTCTTCAGCTCTATCCTGCCGGTCTTGACGAAACCGAGCACAAGGTCCTTGAATTTGGAGTATCCGTTCACGAGCTTGTCTGCTAGGCTTTTGCCGGTCTTCTTCAGGAAATCCACGTCTTTGACAATCGCGTTCTGGGATACTGTCACGCCGACGAGCTTGGGGGCTTCGGTGCCCCACACGCTTTCGGCTTCCCTCGCCAGCTCGGTTATCAGCTCGCCCTCTCCGACCGGCACGAATATGTATTTCGGCTTGACGCCCTCCTCTGCCATCTCCCTTATGATGTTCTTGTAGCCGTTGGCGAGCCCGTAGCTTTCCACTGAAACCAGGTTCTCCTCAGGGCCGGAATAGCCAGTGAGCTTCCGGGCAATCGCTCTCATCTCGTCCGTGGAGACTATACCCTTGGAAAGGTCCATCTCATGGACAGCAGAGCATGATTCCAGCCTTTTCTTTATGGCTGACGGCAGGCCTTCCGGAATTATGTTCACGACGTGTATCTTCCTGCCAGTCTTCCTCCCCTCTTCCTGGGCCATCATGCCGAGGCTGTATCCCGAGTTGCCGGTGGTTATGTGGACGAATATGAGCTCGTTCTTGGTGCTGTGCTGCTCGAGGAGCGCTGCGCACCTCCGGTCCTTGAAGGTGCCGAAGGGGTTCTTGTCCTCCCTTTTGACGAAGACGCTGGCGCCATTGCACCTGCCGCACATCTCTATGCTCTTGAACATGGGGGTCCTGAGCATAGTCCTATTGCTGTCTACCATAAGTATCTGTATTTATTGTGGTTAAATGTGCTTTTAAATGTATGTTTATGGCCGCTTATGGGGGTTTATCTGCCAAAACCGCTCCACAGCGGGACTAGGGATATATACCCTGGCGGAGGCAAGTTATTCTGTGTGGTAGGTTATGGAGGTTAGGGAGATACATCTTTATTCCGAGAAGGTCGCGGAGGACGACGTCAAGAACCTCTTCAACAGGATGACCAAGTCTAGGTTCCCGTTCCTCGGATTCATAGAGCTTTCGGAGATACTGTCGCTGGGCGCGCTCAGCCTCGTCGTCAAGCGCAACAACAACACCGTGAAGTTCTACATAAAGGAGAAGGAGTGCCTGCAGAACATATCCGCGCTGATATTCCCGTTCAGGGTGTGCGACGCCAGCATGCTGAAGCTCTCCGGGGGCTCCTTTCTGCCGTTCCCGCGGATGTACATGATAAACGGCGCAAGCCACGACCTCCTGGATTTCATACTCAAGGAGAACATCGAGCAGCTCACCCTGAACGTGACCAAGGTCCTGGGCAAGTCCATGGTGAACGGCACAACAGTGGACATCAACGGCCAGAAGGGCGTGGTGACTGTCTCCAATCCGTACAAGTTCCTAATGATAAACCTGGAGAAGAACCCCTCCATCTACATCGAGCTGCTGGAGCCTTTGCCCAAGCAGATACACATGAGCTCCAGCCGGCCGGTCTTCGAGGAGAGCGGCATCAGCATCGGCGTGGAGAACTACGACCCGCTCCAGCACACCATCATAGTCGGCACCTCGGGCTCGGGCAAGAGCAAGGGGCTTTTCGTGCTCCTTAGGGCCCTGGAAACCAAGTACAGGGACAATGTCAGGATAGTCATAGTGGACCCGCACGGCGAGTTCGCCAAACTCATGCCGCACAGCAAGACCGTGGACTTCGTGCACAACTATGTGGAGCCGCTTGACGTCGGCAGTGACAAGTCGCCCATGCTCACCCAGCTGGTGTCCCAGCTCATAGCATCCTCCATAGGCCAGGAGAACAAATACTCCGAGAGGGTGCTGTTCTACACGGTCCACCTGCTGTCCTCCATAGGCAAACTGGAGCTGGGCAACATAAGCGCCCTGCTCACGGACCCTTCGGTGAAGGCGGAATACGTCAGCATGTGCGACAACGACGAGGTGAAGCGGTTCTTCGACGAGGAGTTCAACGACATCCATATCCACCATTTCAACAACGCCATCCTGCCCATACTGAACTTCATAGGCGAGTACCAGCTCTACCTGGGCAAGGAGAAGAGCCGGGAGAACCTGCTGGACAGCATCAGGAAGAACCGGGTCACGATCATCTCCTTCGACCCGAAGTTCTTCGGTAGGAGGATGATAAGCTTCATGGCCGGGGCGGTCATAAACCAGATGTACATCCTGGCCATAAGCGGCAAGCTGCAGGACAAGCCCACCGTGCTGGTCGTAGACGAGTTCCCTAGGGTGGAGACCCGGGTGACCAAGGACATACTCGCGGAGACCAGGAAATTCAACCTCTTCGCCTACCTGTCCTGCCAGTACCTGGGCCAGCTCAGCAAGGAGGTGACGGATTCCATCGTGTCCAATGCCCGGAACATCATAGCGTTCAAGATAAACAAGCAGGATGCCACCATGCTGAGCTCCATCATGGAGATAAAGGTGGAGGAATACTTCAAGAAGAACAGGGCCACCACTGAGCTGGAGGAGTCCAAGAAGGAGATGTTCGTGCGGCTCCACCAAAGGGAGTGCATAGTGAGGCTGTTCGACGGCGTCAAATACCTGCTCCCGATGAAGGTGCGGGTAGTGGATGCCAAGAAATGGGGCCTGCAGGAGGGATATGTGCCAGAGACCGGCCAGCCTCCTGAGGCGCCGAAATTCTCTGACAGACCGCAGGAACCGCCGCTGTCCAACGGCGGAAGGGGCCTGAGATACCAGGACGAGCAGGGTGAGGACCATGATGATGACGGGGAGGATGGCGCAGAACCCCCATCACCTGACAAGCCAGAGAAGCCTGAACTGCCAAACCCCATGACCGAGCATGCCCTGCTCAGGGAGACGCCTGAGGCCATATACCACCTGGAGAAGGTGGCTGCCGAGCGGTCATTGGCAAGGAACAGTGGCGGGCTCACGCTAGGGAAGGCAAACGGGGGGCCTGCGAAACCGGCATCCCCTCCGGCAGGCAAAGCTGGTGGAAAGCCTAAGAAAGGCTGAAGATACCCACATCCAACGTCTTTTCCTTTTCCAGCCGGTTCACGATGCTGACCAGCACCTTCTGCTTGATTTCCTTGTACCTCTCCTTCGGCAGCTCCATGTTGGCTATGGCGTATTTCTTGGCCTTTGTGTTGAAGCAGAACATGCAGTCCTGCAGGTTCTCGCAGTTGTAGCAGAAATAGCAGTCGCTGCAGTTGGCAGAATCGCTCACCTCGAAGCAGCGGGTGAGGTTCTCCGAGTAGAAGCACCTGACGCAGAAGCTGCATGAGAAGGCGTAATGGCAGCCCAGGACGTATTGCGAATCCCTTGGCCAGAAGCTGTACAGGCAGTACTTGCACCCGCTCATGAGGGCGCTCCTGAAACATGCGGTGGAATTGTAGTAGATGGCCGACTCCTTCATCAGGCTGTTGGTCCCCATGAGGGTGTCGGGCGTGGTTATCGAGATGCCCTCCAGGGTCTGCGCTGCATTGGCGAGCGACAGACTGCGGACCTGCTCTTCGGTGAGGCGGCGCTTGCCTGCCACCTCGTAGGCCTCATCCATCGTCAGCAGCCTGTGTTTTATGGCCTCGTAAAAACTGAACACCGGGAAAAGCACCGGATTCCCGCTCAGGGCCGAGGGGGCCTTGGCAAGGCCGGATACCTGGCGTGTCAGCCAGTTCTCATAGTCCTCGTGCCCCAGGAGCTTCTTCCCGAATACCACCGAGGTGACGGACTGGAACGTCTTCTCGTACTCATCCATGCTTACCACCCATGAGGTCTGCTATCGAGACCACTGATTTGTCTCGCTGGAGCGTATCGCGTATCTCAGCGAGGAGCTTGTCCTTGAGCGTCATGTAGGAGTCCTTCTGGAGCTGGAGATTGCCTATGAGGAACTGCCTGCTCCTCTGGTTGAATGAGAACATGCAGTCGCTGCAGTGCTCCAGGCTTGCCGAGAAATAGCAGTCGGCAGCCACGTTGATGTGGACGGTCTCCATGCAGCGCACCATCCGGTAGTTCTCCTGGGTTTTTATGCAGAACTGGGACGTGCTGCCGACGCCCCCCCCGAAGAAGTATTCAAGGAACCTCATGGATGTCGCATAGGCGACGTATTTGGCATCGTAGACGTCCTGGCACTCGAGGGCATAGTTGGCGTTCACGACGCGATGGGAACGGACCACGTGGGCCGAATTGCCAAGCACGATGTTGCCGGCGTAGTACGCCCTCTCGGACGTCGCTTCAATGACGGAGTCTATGTCCTTTATGCTGTTTATGTCCAGGGGCATGGCAGCGAGTTTCCGGTCGTATTCCGGGATTTCGCTGTTGCTGATGAAGCGGGCGTCCTTGCTGAAGCAGCCTGAGGAGATGGTCACCCCGGCTCCGGACAGGGATGACCTCTTGAGTTCCATCGGGTCGGTGTATCTGCGCAGGTAGTCCTGGTAATCCAGCAGGTTCCCTATATCATCCTTCAGGACCGCCTTGCATGTGGCTTTCCAGGCCTTGTTGAGCGGGCCATAGACGTCTTCCTCTATGCCATGAGCTTCGTGTGCCATAACCTCATCCTCCTTCCGCCTATGTTGAATATGTCCCATTTCAGTTCCTTTTTCGCCTCCAGCTCGCCGGCCATCTGGGCCAGGATGGACGACTTGGCCGACTTGTAGCGGTCCGCGTCCATGGACGCGTTGCCGATGGCGTTCCGCAGGTTCTTGGCGTTGAAGCAGAACATGCTGTCCCTGACGTTCTCGCAGTTGTGCGCGAAATAGACGTCCGAACAGTTGCTGCAGCCGTCAGCCTCGAACGCACGGGAGAGCGTGCTGGAGTAGTATGAGTTGATGCAGAAGTTCGAAGTGAACGCGAGGGCCGAGCCGAAGACGTATTTGGACGTCCTTGGCCAGTAGGAGAATGCGGCGTATTCGTTGAACGAGGCTATCGGGCAGTGGTAGCAGTTCACGGACGTGTTAACCAGCGGCACGAGGCTCAGGTTCCTGCATTCACCCAGCTGCCCCTCCGGAGTGAAGTACGCGATGCGGCCCACGGCCTCTTTTATGCTCCCGAACGATTCTATCTCGGAGGGGTCCAGGCGGACGAGCGTGCCGATTTCCCAGGACTCATCCTTGGACACCAACCGGTCCCTTAGGAACATGTCATACGGCTTGACCATGCTCATGTGCATCTCACGGCCGCTGACCGCGGATTTGACCTTCTCTATACCAGGCACGTGCCGCCCCAGCCAGCCGCCGTAGGAACGGAAATCATGCAGCGGCTTTCCGAGCAGCAGGCCGGTCGTCTTCTGGAACGCGGATTCGAGCGGCTCTGGATCCCATGCCGCCTCGGATGCGGCGCTCTTCAGCTTGCCCGTCCCCTGGGGTGGGGCGCTGGACGCTACGATGTCCATGAGGGAAGGCAGCCGTCCGTTGCGCTCAAGCTCCTCCCGTATCTCGCCGAGCAGTTTCGCCTTCAGCTGGAGGTACCTCTCCTTTGGAAGCTCGATGTTGCCGATGACGTTCCTCTTGTTCCTGGCATTGAAGGAGAACATGGCTTCCTGACAGCCCTCTGCGAAGGAGCTGAAATAACAGTCGCTTGAGTTGTAGCAGTTCCAGGCCTCGAAGCATCTTGACTGCTTGTGCGTCTCGAAGGCACGGATGAGATGGGAGCAGCTATAGTCGCTTATCGTCGCGAAAAGGTACTTGCTGCCGCGGCAGTAGGACGAATAGGCGATATGCTCGCAGTCGTATATGAAGTTGGAGTTGTAGACATTGAACGAGTTCTGCACGTCAGAGCTCCGTTCGACATTGGACGAGTTGCCGAGCACCACGTTGCCGCAGTAGGCGAACCTCTCCTGCAGGGCCTCTGCTATGGAATCGATGTCCTTTATCTCGTTGATGCCGAGCGGCTGGAACTTCCGGCCGAAATCCGCCTCCTCCATGGATATGAATCTGGCGTCTTCGGCATAGTCAGGCACCGCGCAGCAGACATCCTTGCCAGATAGGTGGGACTTCCTGTGCAGCAGGGGCGCCATGGGCTTGGCCAGCCATTCCGAGTATTTCTCCAGGCTGCCTATCTCGTCGCCGAGGACGACCTTGCAGGTCGACCTCCATGCCCTGTCCAGAGAATCGTATGTAGCAGTCATATCATCCACCGATAGTGAAAATGTCCAGCTTGCAGGATTTCTTCGCCAGGATCTCGTCTGCCAGTTGATCCACCAGCGAATTCCGGATGGCTGCATAACGGCCGGTTTCCAGGCTGGCATTGCCTATTGCATGGCGCTTTCCCTTCAGGTTGAAGCAGAACAGGCAGTCCTGGAGGCCTTCGGAGTTGTGGCAGAACAGGGAATCCGAGCACCGGATCACACCGTCCGCCTCGAAGCAGCGGGCCGAATTGAGCGTGTTATGGCAGTTGATGCAGAATTCCGACTCCATGACGCGGTTGCCGCCGAAGATGTATTTCGAGTCCAGAACCTGGGAGGCGACGCCCGCGTATTCCGAATTGGTGGCATCATAGACCTTGTAGGTGTGGGATGCGTTATAGACCAGGGGCGAGCGGATATTATTGGCGCAGCGGCCCTCCCTTACTTCAGGGGTGAAGTAGGCGATACGCGGCAGCGCTTCCATCAGCCTGCCCAACGATGAGAGGTCTGCCTCATCCAGCCTGAGGCTGCCCAAGTGGAGGCTCTCTTCAAGCGAAACCGACCTGCCGGCCGGCATGAGCGAAAGCACCGCGAGTTCCGGATGGGTGGGAAATGACACCTTATGGCCGAATGGCGAGTCTGTCTCGCTTATCGCGACAGAATGCCTGGAGAGCCAGCTTTCGTATTTTGCCATGCCTTCCGGCTCCTTCCTGAAAATCGCCCTGAATGTGGAGGCGAATGCCCGCTCTATCCTTTCCATGGATTCCTCGGGCTGACGGCCGGGAAGGCCAAGCTCCAGCACCCTTTTGGCTGGCGGAGCGCCGGCCAGCTCGAAGAGCGATGGGAGCCGCTTCTCCCCTATCAGCTCTTCCCTTATCTCTGCGAGCAGCTTCTTCTTGATGCTCAGGTATTTCTCCTTTGGCAGCTGGAGGTTGCCTATGAGGTGCCTCTTGCCCCTCTGGAAGAAGGAGAACATGAGCTCGCTGCAGCCGAAGCAGTTGTGCGAGAAGTAAAGGTCGCTGGAATCTGCGTTGAAATGGGCCTCGAGGCAGCGGGTTATGTCGGCACCGGCGAACGAGCGGATGGTGAACTCGCCCCTCCTGAAATAGCCTGAGCCGAACGCGTTCCTGCTGCCGCGCCTCGCCATGAACGAGGAGAAGATGTGCGAGGACTGCTGGATATTGGACGACTTGGCGACATAGGTGGAGTCGCTGACAAGGTCGGATGATTCCACCGATGAGGAACTGCCAAGCACCCTGTTGCCGCAGTATGCCCATCTTTCCTTCAGGGCTGCTGCCAGGGAGTCCAGGTCTTTTATCTCGTTTATGGACAGGGGCGCGGTGGATATGCTGCCGGCTTCATCTGCTGATATGAATCTCGCGGTAGGTGAATACGAATCAACGGCCAGCGTGACCTCGCTGCCGGACAGGAACGAAGCCCTTTTGCCTGGTCTGGGGGGGTATTCAGCGAGCCACCCCTCATAATCCTTCAGCGGCCCCACATCCCCGCCCAGGACGATTCTGGCTGTCGCTCGCCAGGATTTATCTAGGGTTGTGTAGAGCTGTGAGCACATATTGCCCTATTATCTATAACCGACTATATATCGCTGACACCGCTGTGGAGCGGTTTTCGGCAGGAACCGACTGCCCACGCGCGAAAAGGCGCGCGTGCCCGTGCGAAGAAGACCGCAGGAGTAGGCCGGAAGAAAATGGAGCGAATAGCGCCAAGGGCGCACCGCCAACCGGGCAGGTTGGCGGCAGACGACCGAATGGGCAGGCCCTTCGGTCGGCATCGTAAGCGAACCGCGGTTTTCAGGCAATCACGCAAAACAGGAGTCAGCGCATGAAACGCATGATGTCGTTGAGTACCGGAAGCAGCTTGCGCTCTGCTTTCCTGAGCAGCTCTGCGAACGTGGACTGGCTCACGCCCATCTTGGCAGCCAGCTCCTCTATGCTTATCTTCTTGGGCTCCTCGTAGTAGCCGTAGCGGCAGGCGAAATCGAACGCCTCCATCTGCCTGTCCGTAAGAAGCTCGCTGGCGAACTTCAGCTTGGTGAAGCCGGTGGTGCGGAACGTGTCCAGGGTGGGCGATTCCGCCGGGGTGACATACCTCTTGGACTTTATCTTGATGTCGTAGCCCTTCTCGCTCACTAGGTCTATGAAGGCCTTGAGGCTCTTGAAATTCGGGGCCAGCATGGTGACCTTGTCCACGCCGCCCTCGCTCCAGGTGGGCTGGAGCCACATGGTGCCGGTCTTGGCCAGATAGGGAGCTGTGGCGACCGACCGGTCCTGGCGGACGGTTATCTGGGATTTTTTCGGCCCCAGCAGGACAATCTGGACCTGGCGGATGTTCTTGTGCGCCCGGGCCTTCTGGACCACGGTCTTCAGGTGCTCTGTATCAACCTCGAAAAGGTTGGTCACGGTCTTCTTGTCGCCGCTGATGGTGGCCAGCCATTTTATCCTGACGTCCTTGAGCTTGTCGCAGACCTCTATGGATGTGCACTGGTGGGACTGCTCCAGTTCAACGATGAGCGGCTGGTTCTTCTCGGCCATGGATAGGAATTGACGCCTAGGCTATTAAGGATTTCTGCTGGAGGACGCAGGCAGGCCGCACCATCCGCAGGATTGCCCCGGGCAGCGGCTCCGGTTGCTATTTAAGATTTTCCTACTATTTAACTTTCATAAAATAGTGTCTACGGCGTTCATGGTGAATCATATGGCGAAAATCAGGTGCGCGGTCGTCGGTGTGGGGAACTGCTTCGCAGGGCTTGTGGAGGGCATAGAATATTACAGGCAGCACCCTGAGCAGAAGGTCATAGGCATAATGCATGAGAAGATGGGTGGCTATTCCATACATGACATAGATTTCGTGGCCGCATTTGATGTCGACTCCAAGAAGGTCGGCAAGGCGCTGAACGAGGCTGTCTATGCCGAACCGAACAAGGTGAGGTGGGTGGGCGAGCTGCCGTCCATGCGGGATGTCGTAGTGAAGCAGTCGCCCCAGCTTGACGGTGTGGGCACCTATGTGTACAAGGTCGTGACCCCGGTGAAGGAGAGGCCGGCGGATGACCTGAAGAAGGAGATAGTCAAGGAGCTGAAGGACAAGAAGGTGGAGATACTGGTCTCTTATCTCCCTGTGGGCTCGGACAAGGCGACGCAGTTCTGGGCCCAGGTGTGCCTTGACACCAACATCGGCTTCGTGAACTGCATGCCGTCGTTCATAGCTTCGGACCCGAAATGGGCGGCCAAGTTCGAGAAGGCGAATATACCGATTGTCGGTGATGACATCAAGTCCCAGTGCGGGGCGACGATAATACACCGAACGCTTGCGAAGCTCTGCGACGACCGCGGCTGTGCAATAGACAAGACATACCAGATAAATGTGGGCGGGAATACTGATTTCCTCACGATGAAGGAGCAGGATAGGCTGCAGTCAAAGAAGATATCAAAGACAGAAGCCGTGCAATCCCAGCTCTCGCAGAGGCTTGCGGACGACAAAATCTACGTCGGGCCTTCAGACTTCATCCCATTCCTTGGCAATACCAAGCTCATGTTCATGAGGATAGAGGGCAGGATGTGGGCCAACATTCCCTATAATATGGAGGTCAGGCTGGAAGTGGATGACAAGGCCAACTCCGCAGGCATAGTCATTGACGCGATACGCTATTGCAGGATGGCCCTTGACCGGAAGATGGGCGGCCCACTTATAGGCCCGAGTTCCTGGCTTATGAAGCATCCGCCGGTGCAGTTCAGGGATACGGTTGCAAAAGAGCTTGCGGAACGCTTCGTGAAGGATGGGTTCAACGGAATTCCCGAGAGCAAGTAGATTTTGGGCCGGGCTGCGCTGGGGGTTTTGAAAATAAGGAAAATAAGATAAAGAAAACAAAGGATTACTACTTCTCCTTTTTGCCTGCCGGAGCAGCCTTCTTGCCGCCCGCGCCCCTCCAGTAGAGGACCGCAAGCACGACAAGCACCAGGAGCAACAGCAGCCATAGCACGTAGCCCTCCAGGCCCGGAGCCTCGGTGGGCTTCTCAGGCTCTTCCGGAGCGGCCCTTGGGAAGGACTTGACCTCTATGGTCTTGATGGGCTGGCCGTCCTTGAACAAGGTCACCTGGTAGGTGCCTTCGCTATTCAGGGGCAGCTCGAAGTTCCCGTCCTCGTCCGTCTTGCCATTGTAGGTCTTGCCCGTCGGGTCGGTTATCTGGTAGTCGCAGCTGGCGCAGGGCTGGTCAGCTTCCTTTGCCGTGCACGTCTTGCTGTCACCCACCAGGCCCGTGGTCGGGCAGGTCACGTCTCCGCCTGCGGGTTGCGTGCATACGTTGTTGACGCACTTCTCGCCCTGGGCGCAGTCTGAGTCGGCGCAGCACTCGTAGCTGACGCACTGGTGGTTCTCTATCTTGCCGCAGCCGCACTGGACCTGCTCGCAGGTGCCGCCGGGCGTACCGGCCACCAGGGCGCAGTACTCGCCTGCACCGCAGTCTGAGTCAGACTTGCATTCCGGCTCCACCGGCTTCTGCTTGCAGGTGTGGCTGTCGCAGTTCTGCCCCTGCGGGCAGTCCGCATCAGCGCAGCACTCGTATTCCACGCACTGGTGGTCCCTGACCTCCCCGCATTCGCAGGGCACATCGCTGCACTGGCTGTTCAGGCACTGTTGGGTGGCCGGGCACTGCTCGTCTGAGGTGCATGCTCCGGGCTCACAGTCGCAGGCATGCAGCGTCGCCGTGTCTTCAGTGCGCGAGTATCCTGTTGCGGTCGCGACTATGTTGACCGTGCTGCCGCAGCTGTTGTCGAAGCTGAATTTGCCGTCTGAACCGGTGTGGCCGGAAGCAATCATGGTCGTTCCGACGCTCACTGTGACATGGGCGTCTGCCACAGGCCTTCCATCGGCCGTGACTGTCACCACGCTGTCCTGGCCGCAGACGCTCTCCAGGCTTATGTCGAGCGATTGCTCGCCGCCCTGGTCACCGCCGCACTCCGATGGTACGGCGAAGAGACCGTATATGCCCATGTAGTTGTTATCTACACCTGGCAAGATTTCAAGGAACGGTAGGTATGGCTGGATGCCTTCCACGACGATTCCGTCACCCTCGACCTCGATTGGGTTCTGGCCTTCAACATATAGCCATTCTCCGGACAGGTTGGTTGAAACCGTGTCACCTGGACCGGGTGTTTCAGTGGAGAACTCCAGGTCGGTTGGCCAAAGATAGTACAGACCGATAGTCTGGCTGTCATAGCAGTCCGATGGCGTCCACCATACTGCGAACTGGTCCAGGGTTGGTGCGCCATCTTCAGAGTCGTCCAGGGATGCCACAACCAGATACTGGTCCTTGTATGAGGCCATTTGCACAGGTCCTGCGTCCGGGTCGGTTTGCGCTGCATAACTGGGAGGCAGAGGAGGATACGTGGGCTTCTGCAAATCTAACCTCACGTCTATATTGAACTTGTCGCACATGTCGCACCAGCCGTTCTCGTCCTCATCTGCGCATTCAGAGTAGGCATACTGGTAATAATCGCAGATGCTATCATTGTTGTTATCACCGCACTCATGCCCTTCGAAATCATAGCAATAGCCATACTCATCGCAGGTCGAGATGCAGCCGGGGAACCCAAATCCATATTGGATGACACCGACATATTCCTGCATTTGGATCCTGCTCATGGCCGGCAGATTGGTGTCGGTGAGCAGATAGGACTCGGAATCTATGGTATCGTCCACTGAGATGGTCATCCCTGTGGAGGCTGGACCTATCCGGTCCTTATCCAGATGCCATTCTGGAGGGCTTTGTCCTATACCGCCGAAGAATATGCCCATGAGGTAGGGCGCAATATAGCTTGCCTGGAGGTATTCAGTCTGGAACACCCCCGCAGGCCCATTTTTCATGGTGAACAGCATGAGCGTAGATAACGGGTCTTGCGGCTCCGGATTGAACAGCATTACGAGGTCCATCAGGTCTGCGCCGTTCTTGTATATCCTGGAATTTGAGGCATCAGCCAGGTCTTGGCCCTGGGTGCCGTCCACGACACCGAAAATCCGGTTGCCGTAGATGTCGGAGTTTATAATCTGCGACCCATCCGTGAAGCTGAAGAGAATCATGCCGTAGGCGTTGTCGTACACCTTGATATTGTCATATACATTCATTCCATCCGATTGAGCATTGCCAAACGCCGGCATCTCTATCACACCGAAACCGAATGGTATGGCATCGACAAAGGGCGGGAGTGTTTCCCCGGGGTACAGGAAATCAGAGAGGTAGCTCAGTTTGCCGTAGTTGTTGTAGGACTTCAGATCCTGCAGTGTGCTGCCTTCAGAACCTGCCAGGATGTACCCTGCGGCGAAGTTGTTGTAGGCGCTTCCGCCGCTTATGTTGGCAATCGGGCTGTTGTAGAGCCAGAACCCGACCATGTTGTCATGCGAAACCGAATCGGTTATCGTGCTCACCGGGCTCCATATGAGGATGGCACCGTTGTTGGACAGTGTGTCGGAACCGACCACAGTCACATCTTCAAGCACAGAACCCGGCGCATCGCACAGGATGATGCCTGAATAGGTGCCGCCGGAAACCTCCACCGTGTCGTTGGCGAATAGTAACGGCCTGCCGCCAGAACCGGTCGTGCCGCTTATGTCATTGTCGCACACCTGCGGGTCGAACGAGGCCATGAACATGCCGAACGGGCCGGCTTCAAAGATATCCTGCCCGCCCACGAACATGTCCGCGAATATGTTCTCCTGGGCAGTGTTGTCCTCGATGACGTTGCCATAGCTCTGGACGTTGATGCCGACGAGGTTGCCGTTGGCGGTGTTGTCAGCGACATACATGTTGGTCTCTGAAAGCTCTCCGCCGAGGTAGATGCCGTTGCCGAGGTTGTCCTCAGCGATGTTGCCCACCACTACCGTGTTGAAATCGCCGCCGTCGGCTGAGATACCATAACCGGTGGGTGATCCGGACCCGTACTCTACAGCACCGATAATCTCGAAGCCGGCCCTAGTCGTGGCGCCAAGCGCATTGTGGCGGGCGGTGTTGTTGACGATAAGATTTTCAAGGCCGCTTACGTAGAATCCTGACCCCACAGCATCAGCGGCAAGGTTGCCTGTGAGAATGTTCCAGTCTCCCTCTATATAGAAGCCATGGGCTCCGGTGTCTGTGCCGATGGCAGTGTTGTTTGCCACCAAGTTGCCGTCTGAAGTCACATAGTACGCAGCAGTGTTCGCATTGACTCCATTGACCGTGTTGCCCAGTATCACATTGTTGGACGGGCTGCCCAAAGCGGTCTCGAGTTGGATTCCTTTGCAGTTCGAGCTTCCACCCGGCTCTATGGTGTTGTTCGATATGAGGCTGGTCCTGGCACCCCCCATGTACCGATTGAGCAGGAAACCGGTGTTGCCGTGATTGTTGGTTATGTTGGAACTCGTCAGGTCGGATATGGAAATATCCCAAGCGCTGTTGTTGGTGAAATTGTTGTTGGTTATCAGGCTGTTGGCCAGGAATGATGTGGAATTGGAGAAGATGCCGTTTGCGTAGTTCCTGACGAAGCAGTTCTTTATCGTGACGTTGGTGTAGGAGGCGAGGAGATAGATGCCTTGATAGGTGCCATTGCCGGTTATGGTGCGGCCTTGACAGTCGATGGTCACATTCGGGGAGGTTATCCTGAGGCAGTGCTGAATGCTAGGACTGACATAGCCAGTAAGATTGGTATCGAGCGTATGCGACCCGGCGCCCACATCCCCGCAGGAGATTATGTCCGCGAAGGACATCCCGAAAATCATCACAAAAGCTAGCAACAACACCTGGAATTTCATGATATCACTAGTATAGATTAGTCTGCAGCGCTTTAAAATGGTTCTGAGCGGGAGCCGCACTATAACTTTTTATTCTATGCAGCAGTCAATCCCTCATGCTCGCGTTCTCAGATGTCGCTGCGGTGTTCGAGGAGATAGAGAAGCGCAGCGGCAGGCTCGAGATGACCGACGTGCTCGC